>Ga0307372_10000038_pt1 | contig 192048 bp, 175 predicted proteins | sample OX1MG_FD_202533 | JGI IMG/M metagenome (GOLD analysis project Ga0307372, IMG submission 202533) | Soil microbial communities from Risofladan, Vaasa, Finland - OX-1 | ecosystem: Environmental > Terrestrial > Soil > Coastal area > Acid sulfate soil | place: Finland: Risofladan, Vaasa...
GATCATTGAGGTAGCCCGTGAAGCGATCGACCGAGATATTGAATTCAGTCAGCCAATTGCGGGTCATCACCTGCGTGACGCCGAGCAGCACGCCGGCTCCGTCCTTGGTCTTACCCTGCATTTTTTTCAATAGACCGAAACCGCTTCCCGGCACCGGTGCACCGCCGATCGGACGCAAAGAGTCGTATTCGTCATCGATGCCGAACGAAAGCGTGGTGTTCTTCTCGTTGAAGTCGCGGGCGATCGAGGCACTGACCGTGGCGGAAAAGAAATCGTGCTCATCAGACAGTTTGCCGCCGACCGTCACCCGCTCCACCCGCGTGAGCGGCACAGTCCAGTCGCCGCCGACCGCGATGCGTGCGTCCTTGTAATGCGGATCGACGGGCAATTGTCCGGCGGCAGTCGTGTACGCGTGCGACGCTTTGCCGGACGGCGAGGCGAAGGTCTGCGGTGAATGGCTCGTCAGCGCGCCGTTCGGGCTAGCGCCGGACAGGACGTCGAAGGTCGCATTGAAGCTGAGCGACTGCCCGTCCCCAAACGTTTTGGCGATTTGAACGATGGGCTCCGTCGCTTGGATGCGGCCGTTCTCGTGGTAATACGCCAACGCGGAATCAACGGACCAGGCATCCAGCAGCCCGATGACGGTATGGCCAAAATTGGCGTCCTGGCTGCGAGCTGTACCCGCGCTCAGCAACGCGCAGCTCGCCGCCATCAGGCGCCTGCGCGCACTCGCCGCCTTGGTGAGCGGCGCCTTTGGTCTCAATTGCACCCGCACCCCCCACCACCAAACGAATGGCCGCCCGAGGATGCTTCCTTACTGAAATACATGTGGTCGTCGATGGCCGAGTCGAGAGGTTCAGCGTCTGGCTGCATTTCCGCGCGTGCCAACACATCCCGCTGCCACGGCTTGACTCCAAGGGAGGTGCATCCCGATACAATTACCGCGCCCGCTATCAAACATGAAGCACTCAGACGGCGAAGGGGCATTGATCGCTCCTATCACGGCTTCGAAACATTTCGGACAATCGCTCACACACGTGCGCTTCGAAGACCAGGACCTTCACCGGTCAATCGTCGAAGTGCGCGCCGCGCGGCGTACCTCGACGATCGAGAAGCATAGGCCATGGGTACGGCTTCGAATATTTAATGAACGAACGACCAATGGAAGCGGCGTATATGCGTTCACTTTGTATCGCAGAGTGTGCCGATGTCAAGCGTGGTGGCGGTGGTCGCCAAATATTCGATTCACCGATCGATCCGCCTATCGGAGGCCCCGGTCGGCACCGTGGCATGGAGAAGTTCCCGCGCCGAGAGCTTGGCGATCACCAGGCAACGCGGAGTCACGTTCGATGCCGCCGTCATCGTCCATCCGGCTCGCTTCAAGGGTATCGCTCCGCGTCTGCCCAGCGTGCCGCTCGCCGCCTGACCAATACGACAAAGAAGGACGTCACGCCGCCGACCATCACGCCCAATCGCCCGTTAAACTCGTGAACCATGGTGTCTCAACCTCTCCCCCTTGACAGTTCCGGCACGACCGTCGGTTGCTCGGCTTCCGTCCAGTTGACAGCCACGTGTGATGGACCGGATTGCCAGGGAACCAACCACGACGGCCGCATTGGCGCACAGCGCCGTCCAAGATCGCAGCAATCTCTTTGGCATACGCCCTCGGATCCTCGGTGGCAAAGCCGCTTTCGCATCGGCCCGAAGGATGTAGCGAAGTAACGGACGGAACCTCTTTCCTCGAGTGCTGCGCATCAAGGTAACGACCTTCGCCCGCATGCGACCGAGCCGATTGATGCTGTTCGCGGTTTCCTGATCGGTACGGCAGGTCACAGCGTGTGCCGTGATCCGACGACGGACCAATTCCGACATCGTCATTCCGCACTGACCAGCCGCGGCTCGAAGCGCCTCCGCATCGACCAGTGACCTCCGGCAAGCCGAGGAGTATCTCGCGAAGCGGGTCATCGAGCTTCGCGAGGCCAATCTGTATGGCATGCGCGAGCAGCGCTCGTTCCGGACGGCGGCAACGAAGTATCTGCAGGACTACAACCACAAGAAGAGCATCAAGGACGACGCGCTGCACCTGAAGCAGCTCGATCCCTACATCGGGGATTTGGAATTGAAACAGGTGCACATGGGAAGCCTGCAGGAGTTCATCGCGAAGCGCCGGCGGGACGGCGTCAAGACGAAGACTCTGAACATGGCGCTCGCGATCGTGCGCAGGGTCCTGAATCTCGCCGCCGGCGAGTGGATGGATGGACGAGGGATGACCTGGCTGGAGACAGCGCCGAAGATCAAGCTGTTTGCGGTCAAAGACGCCCGATCGCCCTATCCGCTGACTCGCGAGGAACAGGCGCTCTTGTTTCAGGAGTTGCCCGCCCACGTCGCGCGCATGGTGCTGTTCAAGGTAAATACGGGCCTGCGGGAACAGGAAGTCTGCCGATTGCGGTGGGATTATGAAGTGAAGGTGCCGGAGCTCAATACGTCGGTGTTTATCGTTCCGGGCGAGCAGGTCAAGAACGGCGAGGAGCGCCTCGTCGTGCTCAACCGGGTCGCAAAATCGGTCGTGGAGAGCCTGCGCGGACTGCATCCGGAATACGTATTCGTTCACGCACGGTCCAAGAAGGGTACTCCACTGCCGCTCGCCAAGATCTACAACACGGCCTGGAAGGCGGCGCGCGAACGCGCGGCCGATGCGTGGGCTAAAGAGCACGGCGAACCGGCACCGGCGGGCTTTCGACAGATCCGGGTTCACGATCTCAAACACACCTTCGGCCGAAGGCTGCGGGCGGCGGGTGTGTCCTTCGAGGATCGCCAGGACCTCCTTGGGCATCGCAGTGGCCGCATCACGACGCACTACTCCCAGGCGGAGCTTTCGAACTTGATCGCTGCGGCGGACAAGGTCTGCGAGACAGAGTCCCGCAAAACCCCCGCGACCACCTGGCTTCGGCGCAAGATCGGCTGACGGCGACTGCGCTAAATGACTGATCCGATGGAAAAATGTTGGCGCGCCCGGAGAGATTCGAACTCCCGGCCTCCTGGTTCGTAGCCAGGCGCTCTATCCAACTGAGCTACGGGCGCAACGGCGCAAAATTGCGGGGCGGGAGTCTACCACAACCTTTGGAGGAGACCACGCCGCCCGCGCGTTCGCCCCCACCATGGAATCGGCGATGGCGGAGAGGGAGGGATTCGAACCCTCGATGGGCTTTTGAACCGCCCGAAGACTCTTAGGAATCAGCAACTTACTGATTCGCAACAGGTTCCAGTCCCCTGCATTCCCCTCATTTCCCCGTCGCTGGCAGTAGGGCTGGCAGTAGACGCCCGACCCTCGCGACATTCGCTGCCGAAAGCTTAACACGCCTAAATCGGCGATCGTAGTGAAGCGCATGCCAGCCATTTGCCATCGTCGCCCGAGCTGGTAGGCCGGGGTGCCCCTCGGCCTTCTCTCAACCACGCGGGAAAGTCGCCCACGCCGTCATGATGGCGCGTCGCCTTGTCGATCCGATTCGGATCGGGCCAGATACCGAAATCGCCGACGCGCAGCACATAGTCAAAGCAAACTCCAAGCGACGCCTCGAACGCAAACACGTCCTGATAGAGGCGGTCCATTGCTCCGTGAATGTCGCCGGCGGCACAGATAAGCATCGTGCATCCTCCAATACCTAGCGCAGCCGGTGCGCCTTGATTTCTCGTGTCGACATTTGCCTCTTGCTCACAGCATAGAGGTCGCCCGACCCATACAGACGCTCGCATTGCTGCAAATCGGCGCGCACTGCCCGTGAAATATTCCGCCGCAGTACAACGTCATACCGCGGTTCCGCAATCACATGCCTGTGCGGCTTGCTGTCGACGACACTCTCAACGAGGCGCTCCTTTGGCAACACATCAGTTTCGACGCGATACCAAACATCATCCAACAGCAGCAGATACGTGCGCTCGTCGACGACGCGGCGGCGCATTGCGATCTCCGCAAGATCACGCCTGCGACGCTCGGCAGCGCTGTGTCGCCAAGATCGGTAATTCCTGTTGAGACGGATCAGCCCGGTACGCGGATCGACATACAGTTCCTGAGCTATTCCGGAGTCACGCCCGAGAAATCCCCACCGAGGCGCCAAGTCAACCAGCCGCCCTTCGCGGGCGCCGACATTGATCGCGATGAAGTCGCGAATGTGTTGATGGATGTGCTGCTGAACGGTATTGCGCCGATCGATTCCGGCACAGATTTCGCTGAACACCTTGTTCCAGGGGCGCCCGATCTGCGCCTGCAGGTAGCGACGCAGTGGGGCCAGGTTCTCGTTGAGGCTACGAGAGCCATAGCCCGCACGCATACCGAGCCGCACTGGCCCGTCAAAATCCTTACGTAGCCGGGCGGCGATGGCGTCACCCTCCTTCGCGCGGCGTGGCCGCTCGACAATCACTTTGTACATATCTTCGCGCATGGACGGCTCCGGATAACAAAAAGCCCTCGGCAAGAATCCTTAGCCGGGGGCTTACGTTTTCGCGCGAGGCGAAGATCGGCCCAATCGGCTTCGGGTAATGCGCTACCCGCAACCGTGAGCTTGCGGAGGCGCTACATTGCGTGCAGGTGTGTCGACTTCGATAAAATTCGCATGAATGCTCCAAATTCAGAGCCGCGTAGAATACATCTTGAAGTCAAGATGTCAAGAGCAAGCAAGCGCATGGCTGACCGCTCGCGACGCTGCACTCATCCCCTGATGCCGTGTACGCTGTGGACCGACATCACATTGGAATAAACGGCGGTGAAGATGGTTAAGAGACGCAAGTTCGGCCGTATCATTCGCGCTCGGCTTCGGCGGTGAATGAGTCGGCACCGTGCTACATACGATCGCAGAGGCCGACTGGAAAGTGCTGAGGCGCCTGCATACGCTCGCGCTCGAACGCTTCTGCGAACGCGTGCTTGTCGAGATCGACCGTGTCATGCACATCCGCGCCCAGAACGCCCATCAGCGCTATCTCGGTATCTTTAAGATCATCGAACAGCGCGATCGAGATATGGCAATCATCTTCAATGATCCAAAGCGCTCGAATGCGCTGACAATGCTGGCTAGAATTCGCTCGGAAGGATTGCTGACGGAGGATGAGTTCTCCAGCTTGAGTCCGGAAACTCGCAGTGCGATCCAATTGCTGCTGGGCGCCGAGTGAACCACGGACATATGGCCGCCAGACTCTCCAAATTTTTTACTGCCACTATCGTTGGCTCGAACCACCTTGTCCCCTGGCTGGCCGCGAAAGGTCCGCTGGCCTACAGCCCCACCGAACCGCCGGCGAGAGACTACCTTTTCCAGTACAGCTGGATCCTTCCAGGAATTTTCGAACCGGGCATCAATCTGCGTCGGCACCGCTACTTCGGCGATCGTCTCAAGGACAACGCGGGCTTTCTCTTCGATTTCTGGGACAACGCCCGCAAAGGTCATGGAGCTGAGTTACGACAATACTGCGAGCCCGGCCTCTTCTCGGACGTCGAAGTCAAGGCACCGATGGCCGCCTATCGCCACGTGCGTAAGCCGTACGACACAGTGGGTTCCCTGCTGATTCAGCACGGCAGTTATCAATGGATCTCCCTCCAGGACCAGCCGCACATCGAAGAGGGAGAGGTCCTGCTTTATCGGGGTATCGGGGACGCCACCATTTTCCGCTGCCTGCGATTCCGGCCGGAAGATCTCTCGTCCGCGAACCAGGAAATATGGAGAAAGTATCTGCGCATCCAGGCAGTTATGCTGTCTGATTCGGTCCTGTCGTTCAACACGATTCACGATCGCATCAATCGTTGCGAGACCGGCGGCCTGCGCCACGCAACGTGGCTGGGCGACGCGATGGCCACCGCAGCAGGACTCGACATTAACTCCGCCGGCTTCGCCAATGAGCTTTGGCGCGCCGCCCAACATTCATACTCCCTGGACCCCGTCATGGGGACCCGGAAATTCGGTCCTCACTATGTCGTGCTGAAAACGCCGCTCAGTAACCTCCGGATCACGACATTCTTCGCGGGCGAATCTGAGCTGAAGATAATCGACCCGAGCCGCGTCTCCGTCGTGGAGACCGTCGGGTGCCAGATGGAATTTGACCCTGCTACACCGTGAGAGCTGTGTGATGTCCCATATCCCATGTTGACGAAGCCGAGCGCCGAGCTGACGCTCTTTGACACACTGTCGCGGCTGACTTTCACCAGCGTTACGAAACTCCTGGGTGCCGAGGGCGATCGCCTCATCGCCGCCGGCGGCAAGTACGACATCGACATCGCCACCCAGGTCGAATTCGACCGGGACCGGTTTCGCCTCGCGGTGGACTCTACCACCGTAACGCTCGCTATGAGTCCAGCTGCACGCGGCCGCCTCAAATGGCGCTGCAGCGCCTGCAACGTGCCGTGCGAGCATGCCGGTGCCGCCTTCTCCCTGATCCTCGAAGAGAAGCTTGCGCTCGGCCTGGCCGATGCACCGCTCGAGCGTGAGCCGGTCGAAAGCCTGAGCGAGGAGGCGCTGCTGGCCCAGGCCCTCGCGGAGCGCGAGGAGCGCGCGCGCACGGAGAAGATGCGGCTCAACTCCCTCTCCCCGCAAGAGATCTGGGCGGATTACACGGTCACGAACGCCGCTTCCGGCAAGACGTATCGTGTCGCGCTGCGAGGATGGCAGGCGGGTGAGTCGTACTGCTCATGCCCGGATTTTCGCAAGAACACCCTCGGCACCTGCAAACACATCCTCCACGCGCTCGAGAAAGTCCGCCGGCGCTTCCCCGACTCGGTGCGCACCAGGCTGTACCGGCAGCGCGACATTGCCGTGCACCTCTCCTACGGCACGGTGCTGGAGCTGCGCTTGCTGCTGCCGAATCGACTCGATGAGAAGGCTGACGCCATAGTGCGTCCGATCCGCGGCAAGCTCATCACCGACCTTACGGACCTGCTCGAACGCATCCGGCGACTCGAGGCGCACGGCCACGCGGTGGCAGTCTATCCCGACGCCGAAGAGTACATCCAAACGCGTCTCTTGCAGCAACGCATCGCCGCCACGGCTGCCGATATCCGGCGCGATCCGAAGGCCCACCCGCTGCGCAAGGCGTTGCTGAAAGTCGAGCTCCTGCCCTACCAACTGGACGGCATCGCCTTCGCGGCGGCTGCCGGGCGCGCGATCCTCGCCGATGACATGGGGCTCGGCAAGACCATTCAGGCCATCGGCATTGCCGAGCTGCTCGCGCGGGAAGCGGGCATCCGCAAGGTCCTCATCGTCTGCCCCGCGTCGGTCAAATCCCAGTGGCGCAGCGAGATCTTGCGTTTTTCGGAACGTGACTGTCAGATTGTGCTCGGCGGCTCCGAACAACGTGCCTCGCAGTACGAGAACGGGTGCTTCTTCACGGTCTGCAATTACGAGCAGGTGCTGCGCGACATCCTGGCAATCGAGCGTGTGAAGTGGGACCTGATCGTTCTGGACGAGGGCCAGCGCATCAAGAACTGGGAGGCAAAGACGACCCAGACCATGAAGAGTCTGCGCTCGCCATTTGCGCTGGTGCTCTCCGGCACTCCGCTCGAGAATCGGCTCGACGATCTCTTCTCCGTCGCGGAGTTCGTCGACGACCGCCGGCTCGGTCCGGCGTTCCGGTTCTTCAACCGCCATCGAGTCACGGACGAGAAAGGTAAGGTCCTCGGCTACAAGAATCTCGAGCGCCTGCGCGAGAGCCTGAAACCGATCCTGCTGCGCCGGACACGCGGCGCGGTGATGAAGGATCTACCGCCGCGCACGACGGAGATCGTACGCATTGCGCCCACCGGCGAGCAGCTGGACATCGACGGCGCGCAGATGAAGGTCATCAGCGCCATCGTCCGCAAGCCGTACATCTCGGAGATGGACCTGCTGCGTTTGCGAAAAGCGCTGCTCCTGGCACGCATGAACGCGGACAGTACGTATCTCGTCGACAAGCGTGCGCCAGGCTTCTCCAGCAAGCTCGAGCGGCTCGAGGAGCTGTTCGAAGAGTTCGCTGCCGAGGAAGCGCGCAAGATCGTGCTCTTCTCCGAGTGGACGACGATGCTCAATTTGATCGAGCACCAAATCAAGCGGTTCAAGCTCGACTTCGTGCGGCTCGATGGATCCGTCCCGCAGAAAAAGCGCCAGCAATTGGTACACCAGTTCCAGCGCGAGCCGGCGTGCCGGTTATTCCTCACGACGAACGCGGGTTCGACGGGGCTCAACCTGCAGGCGGCGAATACCGTCATCAATGTCGATCTGCCGTGGAATCCGGCCGTGCTGGAACAGCGCATCGCGCGTGCTCATCGGATGGGGCAGAAAAACCCGGTGCAGGTCTACCTGCTCGTGACGGAGGAGACGATAGAAGAGAAGCTGCTGGCGACGCTCTCCGCCAAGCACGACCTGGCGCTCGCCGCGCTCGACATGGAATCCGATGTGAAGGAGGTCGCGCTCGCGTCGGGCATTGAGGAGCTGAAGCGGCGCCTCGAAGTGCTACTCGGTGCCAAACCCCACGCCGCGGTGGACGAATCGGAGAAGCAGCGACAGCAGCAAGAGGCAGAGCGCCTCGCGCGCCGCTCGCGCGTGGCGGAGGCCGGCGGCCAGCTGCTGGCCGCGGCGTTCACATTGCTCGGGGAGATGATCCCGCAACGGGAGCCGACGAACGGCGCGGCGCAAATGGCAAGCGATCTCAAGGCCCGTCTCGATGAGTGCCTGGAGCGTGACGAGCAGGGCCGGCCGCGGCTTACCGTCACGTTGCCGAACGAAGCCGCGCTCGAGAATCTGGCCCGGTCAGTGGCCTCGCTGCTCACGGCGCGAGATCGTCTTGATTGACGCGCGCCGATGACAAGCTATGAGCGAGAAGGCGGGATGTCATACATGTTGACCGAAATTAAGCCATCTTCGTTCTCATAAACTTCAAGTGCCTGGTTAATCAGATCCGGTAGCTCTGCGAGCGTGTTGAGCGCGTGTTTAAATAGCTCCTGCTGTAGATCGAAATCCAATTCGAGCGCCGAATCCAGGCAAATCAAGCCTGCGTGCAGCTCTGCCACAGCGTGCAGGCCTCCGGGATTGTCCGCCCCGGCACCGCGGAAGTCTTGGGCGTTGCGCGTCACCAGTATGAAGTCCTCCTCGATAACGTACTCCATCAGCTCCCAGTCCTTGAGGCCCAAACGTCCGCGGTCCCGGACACAAGTGGACTCAACGTGCCCGGAGTCGATCGCGAGCTGGACGAGTTCCGGAGACAGGCACTCGTCTATCAGCAGTCTGCCGATCATGCCTTCGTTTCATGGCGGGTCACGTGACGGCTGCTTCTAATCTTCCAGGATGGCGGCGCAGTGGACGCTTTGGTGGGGCGCCCTCGACGAGGGTAAACCTCACTGTACACTCGGGCCGCCTCCAGGTGTTCGTCGGTCAAAGACGGGTGCGCGCCGAGGATTCTCTTGCGGTCTATCCCTTTCTTGAGCGATGCCATGATTGTGTCTACCGGCACTCGCGTACCTGCGAACACTGGCGTTCCGCCCAAAATATCCGGATCGATCATTATGAACTTCTGCGCTCTCTCGATCGCTTTCATTCGACCCATGGCCTTTGAAACAAAGGAACCAATATCGACAGAAACAATTCCGATGGACACGTCGCGTACATTAATACGCCAATCGATATCTCTGAGAAATTCCGACTGCAAAGCCAAGATCGATTCCAAATCCCGTCGCGCTCGCAGCATTGAAGTGACCTCCTCCACAACCTTTCGTCGAAGAGTAGCCGCGTAGACGTCCTCACTCGTGAAATAAAAGCTTGCGAGAGCGGCCCCGAGACGCGCGAAACGGCGCCCATTGCCACTCCGGATTAGTGGCTCCGGGAGGATATGTTCATCGACCGCTCGATTCATCTCGCGGTCGGAGACGTCTGCGATGAAGGCCGCCTCTGAAGTTGGGACGAACAGATCTAACATTGTGGCACCATAAATATTCCGATTCACCGGAAGTATATTCCCCAAAACGCAAAATGACCACAGACCGTTGGGGGAGTTGAAACGACCGACGCACGGATCGCTCATATGAATGAACCAGAATCCCTACATAGCTGGCAGTAGGCTGGCAGTAGAAAACAACCGGTTTTTGTCCGTTGCTTCCATTCTTCCACAAGATCTTGTTTTTACTGTGATTTTTTAGTGGCGGAGAGGGAGGGATTCGAACCCTCGATGGGCTTTTGACCCATACGCCCTTAGCAGGGGCGCGCCTTCGACCACTCGGCCACCTCTCCAACAGCCTACAGGCTCCCGTTTCCGGAGCGCGCGATGATACCCGTCGGTACCGGCGATGGGCAAGGTAAAGCGGATCGGCGGCGCCCTGCCGCCGCGCCGTGGGAATCAGCCGCCGCTCGCCTTGGCGGAACGCGGCGCATCCTGCGGACCGGCGCCGCCGTCGCCCTTGATGTCGTCTTCACGCTTGATGCGTTCGAAGATCTCTTCCCGATGCACTGCAATGTCTTTAGGCGCATTGACTCCAATGCGCACTTGATTACCCTTGACGCCCAAAACGGTGACGGTGACTTCGTCGCCGATCATCAGGGTTTCCCCGACACGCCTGGTCAAAATCAACATTGCCGAACTCCTGGTGTTGCCGGCGCGGTTGCGTCCTCAACTAATCCGACATATACGGCAACGCAAATTGCCATTGGTTCGCACCGGCAACGAGATATTGCACACCGCAGCCGGGGTTTTTTATTTGCTGCACCGAAAAATCCCGGAATCACGCCTCCCCGCGGCATCTTATCACGACAAAAATTAATATATGAATGCGCCGCGCGCGACGTTTTTTTTCCTGTTGAACGATTGATTAATTGAGGTCGTTCAATTCGCCAAGCGGCCGCGCACGAGCGCTTCGACGCCGTCCAGAGCGGCATTCAAATGCTCCGGCTGCGTGCCGCCCGCTTGCGCAAAATCGGCGCGGCCACCGCCGCGGCCGCCGACCTGCGCGGCGACCGCGCCGGCAATGTCGCCGGCCTTCAAGCGGCCGAGCAGATCGGCCGATACACCCGCGACCAGCACGGCCTTGCCGTCCTGCACCGTGCCCAGCACGATGACGCTCGAGCCGAGCGTGCTCTTCAGCTGATCGACCGACGCGCGCAGGCTCTGCGCGTCGGCGCCCTCGACGCGCGCGGCCAAAACCTTGATGCCGTTGACGTCCTTCGCCTGCGCGGACAAATCGGCGCGTTGCCCGCCGGCGAGCTTGGCCTTGAGCTGCTGGATCTCCTTTTCCAGTTTGCGCGAACGGTCGATCAGCTCGCGCACCTTCTGGTCGGCGTCATCGCGACCGCCGCGCAGCATCGCGGCAATCTCCGCGAGCCGCCGCTCGGTATTCACGACCCATTGATAGGCCGCTTCGCCGGTCAGCGCTTCGATGCGCCGCACGCCCGCCGCGACGCCGGATTCGCCGGTGATCTTGAACAAACCGATGTCGCCGGCGCGGCCGACGTGAGTACCGCCGCACAGCTCCATGGAGAAATCGCCGATCGACAACACACGCACGTCGCTCGTGTATTTCTCGCCGAACAGGGCCATCGCGCCGGCCGCAACGGCGGCGTCGAAACTCATGACGCGCACCTCTGCGGGCGCGTTGGCGCGAATCTCGGCGTTGACGCGCTGCTCGACGCGGCGCAGTTCCTCAGCCGTCATCGCCTGGCTGTGGGAAAAATCGAAGCGCAAGCGGTCGGCCGCGACCAGCGAGCCCTTCTGTTGAACGTGCTTGCCGAGCACCTCGCGCAGCGCCGCGTGCAGTAGATGCGTCGCCGAATGATTGAGCGCGAGCGCGCGCCGCCGCCCGACGTCGACTTGCGCTTCGAGGCGCTCGCCGACGCGGATTTCGCCGGCGTCGAGTACGCCGATGTGGGCATGCGCGGCACCGAGCTTCTGGGTATCGTGGACGACGAAGCGCGCCGCGCCGCCGACGAGCACGCCGGTATCGCCGATCTGCCCGCCGCTCTCGGCGTAGAACGGCGTGCGATCGAGCACCACTTGGCCCTCTTGGCCGCTCGCCAGCACATCGACCAGCGCGCCGTCGGCGATCAGCGCGGCGATGCGCCCGCCGTCCGCGAACCGGTCGTAGCCGGTGAACTGCGTCGTCGCCTCGAGTTTGGGCGCGCCGCCATGCTGGGCGGAGAATTTACTGGCGGCGCGCGCCCGGCCGCGCTGCGCGTCCATGGCGGCATCGAAGCCGGCCTGGTCGATCGCCAAGCCGCGCTCGCGGGCGACATCGGCGGTCAGATCCAGCGGAAACCCATACGTGTCGTAAAGCTTGAAGACCGTCTCGCCGGGGATCACCGAGCCTTCGAGTTTCGCGGTTTCGGCGTCCAACAACGCCATGCCGGCGGCGAGCGTCTCGGCGAAGCGCTCTTCCTCCGAGGCGATGACCTGCGAGGCGCGCGCCTCGCCGGCGATCAGTTCCGCATAATACGAGCCCATTTCACGCACCACCGCCGGCACCAAGCGGTGAAAGAACGGCTGCGCCTCGCCCAGCTTGTAACCGTGGCGCAGGGCGCGCCGGATGATGCGGCGCAGGACATAGCCGCGGCCCTCGTTCGCGGGCACGACGCCGTCGACGATCAGGAAGGTGCTCGCGCGTATGTGATCGGCGATGACCCGCAGGCTCGAGGATTGCAGATCCTGCGTGCCGGTGACCGCCGCCGCCGCCTCGATCAAGTGTTTGAACAGATCGATCTGGTAACTGCTGTGCACGCCCTGCATGACCGCGGCGACGCGCTCCAGCCCCATGCCGGTGTCGACGGAGGGTTTCGGCAGCGGCGTGAGCAAGCCGTCGCTGGCGCGTTCGTATTGCATGAACACGAGATTCCAGATCTCGACGTAGCGATCGCCATCCTCGTCCGCGGATCCGGGCGGTCCGCCGGGAATATCCGCGCCGTGATCGTAGAAAATTTCCGTGCAGGGACCGCAGGGGCCGGTTTCGCCCATCTGCCAGAAATTGGATTTCTCCCCGAGGCGGGTGCAGCGGGTGGGGTCGATGCCGATTTCTTCGGTCCATACCCGCTCGGCCTCGTCGTCCTCGCGAAATACGGTGACCCAGAGGCGCTCCTTCGGAATGCCGAGCGTGACGGTGATGAAGTTCCACGCGAAATGGATCGCTTCGCGCTTGAAATAGTCGCCGAAGCTGAAATTGCCGAGCATCTCGAAGAAGGTGTGGTGCCGAGCCGTGTAGCCGACGTTCTCCAGGTCGTTGTGCTTGCCGCCGGCGCGCACGCAGCGCTGCGCGCTCGCCGCCCGCGAATAGGCGCGCGCCTCCTTGCCGAGGAACACGTCCTTGAATTGCACCATGCCGGCATTGGTGAACAGCAGCGTCGGGTCGTTGCCCGGCAGGAGCGAGCTCGAGGGCACGACCGTATGGCCGTTCTTGCGGAAGAACTCCAGGAACGCCGCGCGAATCTCCGCGCTTGTCATGGTTCTCTTTGGGGAATCGCGTTGCATGTTGCTCATTCGTCCAGGTCCACGGCGGATCCTAATGCGGTTCGGATCTGCGTGCTCGTGAAACCTCGGTAACCCAAAAATCGGGCCTCGCGCATCCGCTGCTGGTAATTCGCCGGCGGCAACGCGCCGAATTTCTTGCGCCGCGCTTGGTTGAGCGCCGCGATCCAGTCGGGAAACGCCTCGAGGGCCTGCTCCACCGGTTCGCCGATCAGCCCCTTGCCGCGCAACTGCGCGCGCACGCGCAGGGGCCCTTGGCCGCGCGCCGCGCGGTAGGCGATGAAATTCGCCAGATAGCGCTCATCGTTCAGCAACTTCTCCGCGGTCAGGCGCAAGAGCAGCTCATCGACGAGCGCTGCGTCGTAGCCACGTTCGCGCAAATGGCGCCGCAAGTCCGTCGATGCATGATCGCGCCGCGCCAGCGCATCGAGCGCCGTCCGGCGCGCCGCGCGTGCGTCCGTCGGCTCTGCGCTCTGGCGCCGCAGGCTTCAGGCCTCCTTCGCCTCGCCGCCGCGGTTCATCGTCGCCTTCTCCGGTATCAGCTTCGCGCGGATTTGCCGCTCTATGTCGTCGGCGACATCGGCATGCTGCAGCAGGAAGGCGCGGGCATTGTCCTTTCCCTGGCCGATGCGCTCGCCCTTGTAGCTGTACCAGGAGCCGGATTTTTCCACCAAATTATGCAGAACGCCGATTTCGATCAGTTCGCCTTCCTTCGATATTCCCGTGCCGTACATGATTTCGAACTCGGCTTCGCGGAACGGCGGCGCCACTTTGTTTTTGACGACTTTGACGCGGGTCATCGAGCCCACGACCTCTTCGCCGTTCTTGATCGCGCCGATGCGCCGGATGTCCATGCGCACCGACGAGTAGAATTTCAGGGCGTTGCCGCCGGTGGTCGTTTCCGGATTGCCGAACATGACGCCGATCTTCATGCGGATCTGGTTGATGAAAATCACGATCGTGTTGGAGCGCTTGATGTTGCCGGTGAGCTTGCGCAGCGCCTGCGACATCAGGCGCGCCTGCAGCCCCATGTGCTGATCGCCCATCTCGCCCTCGATTTCCGCCTTCGGCGTCAACGCGGCGACCGAGTCGACGACGACGACGTCGATCGCGCCGGAACGCACCAGCATGTCGGTGATTTCGAGCGCCTGCTCGCCGGTATCCGGCTGCGATACCAGCAAATCGTTGACCTTGACGCCGAGCTTCTCGGCATAGACCGGGTCCAGCGCATGTTCGGCGTCGACGAACGCGGCGGTGCCGCCGTTGCTCTGCGCCGAGGCGATGATCGCCAGCGTGAGCGTCGTCTTGCCGGAGGATTCCGGCCCGAAGATCTCGATGACCCGGCCGCGCGGAATGCCGCCGACGCCGAGTGCGATGTCGAGCCCCAGCGAGCCGGTTGGAATCGTCTCCACCTCATAGATGGCGCCAGCGTCGCCCAGGCGCATCACCGAGCCTTTGCCGAACTGCTTTTCGATTTGGCTGAGCGCGGCGGCGAGCGCCTTTTTTCGATTCTCTTCCATGGGGATTCCTTCGGCGAAGTGAGGCGCTATTATTTCATATCCGGCGCCGCACGCTCATCTCATATGCCCCCTGATCGAAGAGTTTTTTCATCCCTGGGGCGGCGCATCCAGTAGTGGCCAACGATCGACTACTGTATAAGCGCCTCGCTCAGCTGCGCTTGCCGAGCGCAGCAGGCAAAGCTCCTCGGCCTGCCAGGCGCACGCGGCCATCGGCGGCAGCAGCGGCGCTGCCGCGACCTTGCCGGCGAGCGACACGTGCGGCCGCAAGCGCTTCGGCTCTAGACTGAATCCGACGGCCGCCAGTCGGCTGTGCAGATCCTGCCAAAGCTCGGCGAGCGCCGGTGGGATCTCGCGTGCCGCCGCCACCACGACCTGCGGCTTCGGCCAATACTCGAAGGCATCGAAGCGCACGCTAAAGCGCGCCGCGCGGCTCAGGGCGGCAACGCGTCGCAAGCGCGCAGCTTGCAATTCGTCCACCTCGCCGACGAAGGCGACGGTCATATGGTAATTTTCCACCGCTACGCGCCGCGCCGAGGCCTCGAGCGCGAAAGGCGCGGCGGCCGCGGCCATGCGCGCGCGCTCGAGGCGCGTCGGCCAGAGCGCAAAGAACAGACGCGGCTGCGGCGCGGCGCTCATGCGTCGAGCAAGCCTTGCAGTGCGAGGCCGACGGTCTTGCGGCGCACCGACTCGCGATCGCCGCGGAAATGGCGCAGTTGCGTCCAGAGCCGCGGCGCCGCGCCGCGCCGCCTTGCCCAGCAAAGCCACACCGTGCCGACCGCCTTGCCGGCCACCGCGCCGTCGGGACCCGCGATGCCGCTGACCGCGACCGCAAGGTCCGCGCCGGCGCGGCGCAGGGCGCCGCCGGCCATCGCGCGCACCACCGCCTCGCTGACCGCTCCCTCGGCCGCGATCAACGCAGCCGGCACCGCCAGCCGCCGATGCTTCGCCGCATTGCTGTAGGTCACGAACCCCTCGGCGAACCATTGCGAACTGCCGGCGACGTCCGTCATCGCTTTCGCAATCCAGCCGCCGGTGCAGGATTCGGCGGTGGCGACCATCCAGCCGTGCGACGCCAAGCGCCTGCCGACGCGTGCGGCGAGGCGCTGAAGTTGCAGGTCATCATTTTTCATGCGATGCACCAATTTACCCTATCCACGAACCCCTACAATAGCCGGCCATGAGCGTGAGCGAAGCCCACACCCCGATGATGCAGCAATATTTGCGCATCAAGGCAGAGTACCCCGGCGTGCTGCTGTTTTACCGCATGGGCGATTTTTACGAGATGTTCTACGACGATGCGCGGCGCGCCTCCCAGCTCCTCGACATCGCCTTGACGCAGCGCGGCGCGTCGGCCGGCGCGCCGATCCCGATGGCGGGCGTGCCCGTCGCTACGCTCGATACCTACCTTGCGCGTCTGGTCCGCCGCGGCGAATCGGTTGCAATTTGCGAACAGCGCGGCGAACCGGGCAAAACTCGGGGCCCGATGGAGCGGCAGGTCGTACGCGTCATCACGCCCGGCACGATCACCGATGAAGCCCTGCTCGAGGAGCGGCGCGATCAGCTCCTCGTCAGCGTCTGCGGCGCGGACGGCCGCTTCGGCCTCGCCTGGCTCGACTTGTCGGCCGGTCGATTCTGCGTCATGCAACTGGACGATCTTGGCGCGCTTGAATCGGAACTCGAGCGCCTGCGCCCCGCCGAATTGCTCTCGTCAGAAGATGCCGCGGCGCCGCTCGCCGCGCTGCTCGCACGCGCGCCATGGCCCTGCCGCGCGCGGCCGCCGTGGCATTTCGACGCGGCCGGCGCCGAGCGGGCCCTGTGCGAGCAATTTCAGACGCGCGATCTGGCGGCCTTCGGCTGCGAAGGCAAGCCGCAGAGCATCGCCGCCGCCGGTGCGCTGCTCGCCTACGTGCGCGAAACCCAGAAATCGGCGCTGCCGCATTTGCGCGCCATCGCCACCGAAGAGCGCGATGCGGCGCTGTTGATGGATCCGGCGACGCGCCGCAATCTGGAACTCGACGAGAGCCTCTCCGGCAACGCGCGAATGACCCTGGCGGGCGTTCTCGACCGCAGCGCGACCGCGATGGGCGGCCGGCTGCTGCGCCGCTGGCTGCAACGGCCGCTGCGCGATCAGGCGGCGCTCAACGCACGCTACGACGCGGTCGCGAACCTGAAGCAGGATGGCGCGCACGCGCCCGTTGCGGCGCTGCTGCGGCTGATCGGTGACTTGGAGCGGATTCTCGCGCGCGTCGCCCTGCGCTCGGCGCGGCCGCGGGACCTCGCCTGCTTGCGCAATGCGCTCGCGGTATTGCCGGACCTGAATGCCGCGCTCGCCGCCCCTGAAGCCGCGCTGCTCGCCGTACTCGCCGCGGACATCGACGCGCAGCCCGGGCTGCACGCGCTGCTCGCGCGTGCGCTCGTCGAAGCGCCGCCGCATGTGTTGCGCGACGGTGGGGTGATCGCCGCGGGCTACGATGCGCAGCTCGACGAGTTGCGCCTGCTCGGCGCCGACACCGAGGAATTTCTGCTGGATTTAGAGCGCAAGGAGCGCGCGCGCAGCGGCTTGTCGAGCCTGAAGCTCGGCTTCAACCGCGTGCAGGGTTTTTTCATCGAGGTGAGCCGCGGTCAGGCCGACAAGGTGCCGGCCGACTACGTGCGCCGCCAGACCGTCAAGTCGGCCGAACGCTTCATCACGGCGGAACTGAAGTCGTTCGAGGACAAAGTGCTCGGCGCGCGCGAACGGGCGCTCGCGCGCGAACGCGAATTGTACGAGGGCCTGCTCGACGCCCTGACGCTGCAGCTGGCGGCACTGCAGCGCAGCGCCGCGGCGCTCGCGCTGCTCGACGTGCTGGCTGCGTTCGCCGAACACGCGGCGGCGCATGACTGCGTGCGCCCGGAATTGGTCGCCGAACCCGTGCTGCTGATCGACGGCGGCCGCCATCCGGTCGTCGAACAAGCCGGCCGCGAACCATTCGTGCCGAACGACCTGCGCCTCGATGATTCGCGCCGCATGCTGGTCATTACCGGGCCGAACATGGGTGGCAAGAGCACTTATATGCGGCAAACCGCGCTGATTGCGATTCTCGCACACGTCGGCTCGTTCGTACCGGCGAGGCGCGCCGTGCTCGGTCCGCTCGATCGGATCTTCACGCGCATCGGCGCCTCCGACGATCTGGCGGGCGGCCGCTCGACGTTCATGGTGGAGATGACCGAGACGGCGAACATCCTGCACCATGCGACCGAACGCAGTCTGGTGCTGATGGACGAAATCGGCCGCGGCACGAGCACCTTCGACGGCTTGTCGCTCGCCTGGGCATGCGCGTCGTTCATCGCCGCGAAAATTCGCGCCTTTACGCTGTTCGCGACGCATTATTTCGAGTTGACCAGTCTCGCGAGCGAAGTCGCCGGCGTCGCCAACGTGCACGTCGCGGCCGTCGAACACGGCGACCGGCTGGTGTTCCTGCACAGCGTGCGCGAGGGCCCCGCAAGCCGCAGCTACGGCCTGCAGGTCGCCGCGCTCGCCGGCATTCCGCGGTCCGTGACGAGCGCCGCGCGAGAGTATCTCGCCGAGCTCGAGCGGCAGCGCGACGCGCTGCGCCATCGCACCTCGAACCAGGCCGAATTCGCGCTCGCCGCGCCGCAGGTCCCCGTGCCCGAGCCGCCGGCGCTCGCCCTCTTGCGCACCGTCGATGCCGATGCCTTGAGTGCGCGCGACGCGCTCGAACTGCTATACCGGCTGAAGCGCCTGGACGCCGGTTCCTAGCGCCCGGCGCCCGGCGCCCGGCGCCCGGCACCCGGCACCCGCCGCGCCTCCGCCGCCCTCAGCGCGCAAAGCGCCCGTGCGCGAGGAAAGCGGCCGTTTGGCGCGCGGCGGCACGCGAATACAGCAACCCCGCGTGCTGGGCGGACAGGACGATGCGGTCGGTCGCACCCGCAAGGCGCGTCTCCTCCACCAATACGATCCCGTCGTTCGGGCCGTCGAGCCGCGCGACCAGCCGACCGAGCCCGTAGGGCGAATCGCCGGCGATGATGCCGATATCGCGCGGCGCCTGCCAACGGCATGGCTTGGCCGGCGTCATGGCCTGCGCCATGGCGCGGCCCAACAGCCGTTTGCCGCCGGGCAGACGCGCAAGGCCCACGGCGGCGCTGCTGCCTTGAATGGGCGTGCCCAAGAGCACGATCCGCCCCGCGGGCAGCGCCGGCGGGTCTTCGAACAGCTTTAGGATCACGAGGCCGCCCATGCTGTGGCCGATCAGGTGCAAGGTGTCGGCGTCCATTGCGCGCAAGTAGACGCCGAGCGCCGCGGCGCTGTCGCCGAGCGTCGCGGACATGGACGGATAACCGAAATTGCGCTCGGCGAAGCCGAGCGCCGCGGCCACGCGGCGCCGCAGGACGATCGCCTCCAGACCGCTGAGCCACAGGCCGTGGACGAAGACGACGATGCCGCTCACGGCGCCTCAGTCTGCTGGTGGCCGCGGGCGTTCAACGGCGCAGATGCTCGATGACTTTGCGGTTGGTGTACGAGGACACCGTGGCGATCGCCGCCGCCGCGGCGAGCCATTGATGCCGCGCATGCTCCTTTGCGCTCAAGGTCACCGGTATGCGCTCGGCAAGCTTGAGCGCGAAGGCATGCTCGAGATTGTGCGTGACTCCGGGCGCGTAGACGTGGCCGAATTGCGGCAGGATTTCGTAGACCTGCGTCCAATGCAGGTCCGTCAGCACGCCGTCGGCAATGCCGGTTTCCTCGATCACCTCGCGGCGTGCGCCGTGCCGGGGCGCCTCGCCCCATTCGAGGCTGCCCGTCACCGACTGCCAGAATCCGGCGGGCTTGCGCCGTTCGATCAGCAGGAACTCGTCGTTCGCCGTATAAAGCACGATCAACACCGATTGCGGACGCCGGAATTCGCCGCTCTGCCCGCTGCGGACGGATTCAGGCGCCCGATCGTCGGCGCGGGCCATCGGCGGCTACTCGGCTTTGACCGGCGCCCGCACGCGAATGTGCAGCTCTTGCAGCTGCGCCTCGCTCACCGCGGTCGGCGCATCGGTGAGCGGGCAGGCGGCGGTCTGCGTTTTTGGAAAGGCGATGACGTCGCGAATGCTCTCGGCGCCGGCCATCAACATGCACAAGCGGTCGAGACCGAAGGCGATCCCGCCATGCGGCGGCGCGCCGAACTTCAGCGCATCGAGCAGGAAGCCGAATTTCGATTGCGCCTCTTCGGCGCCGATGCCGAGCAGATCGAATACCGTCGATTGCAGTTCCCGCAGATGGATGCGCACCGAACCGCCGCCGATTTCCGAACCGTTCAAAACGAGATCGTAGGCCTTGGCGAGCGCCTCGCCGGGGCTCGCGGCCAACGCCGCATAATCCAGATCGACCGGACTCGTGAACGGATGATGCATCGCCAGCCAGCGCTTCGCATCGCCGTCCCATTCGAACATCGGAAAATCGACGACCCACAGCGCCCGCCAGCCCGGTTCGACGAGCCGCAGATCCTGACCGATTTTCAGGCGCAGCGCGCCGAGCGCTTCATTCACGACCTTGGCGCGGTCGGCGCCGAAAAAAATCAGGTCGCCGTCGTTCGCCGCCGTGCGCCGCAGAATGCCGGCGATGGCCGCATCGCTCAAGAACTTCAAAATCGGCGATTGCAAGCCCTCGCGGCCCTTGGCCGCCTCGTTGACCTTGATGTAGGCGAGGCCCTTCGCGCCGTAGCGGGCGACGAACGCCGTATAGTCGTCGATTTCCTTGCGCGTGAGCGCGCCACCACGCGGCACGGCGAGCGCCGCGACCCGCCCGTCGGCGTCGGCCGCGGGACCCGCGAACACCTTGAAATCGCAACCCCGCACCAAATCCGCGACGTCGACGAGCTCCAGCGGGTTGCGCAAATCCGGCTTGTCCGAGCCGAAACGGCGCATCGCCTCGCGATAGCTCATGCGCTGCAGCGGCTGCGGCAGCGCCACGTCCAGCACGCTCTTGAACAGATGGACGACGAGCCCTTCCATCAGATCGAGGATCTGCTGCTGATCGAGAAACGAGGTCTCTATGTCCAGCTGCGTGAATTCCGGCTGGCGGTCGGCGCGCAGATCCTCGTCGCGGAAACAGCGCACGATCTGGTAGTAGCGGTCGAATCCGGAAATCATCAGCAGCTGTTTGAAGATCTGCGGCGACTGCGGCAGCGCGAAGAATTTGCCGAAGTGCGTGCGGCTCGGCACCAGATAATCGCGCGCCCCCTCCGGGGTCGCTTTCGTCAACATCGGCGTCTCGATATCGACGAAGCCCGCCGCGTCCAGATAGCCGCGCATCGCACGCGTGATACGGTGCCGCAACAGCAGCCGCTCGCGCATCTCCTCGCGGCGCAAGTCGATGTAGCGGTACTTGAGCCGCGTCTCTTCGCCGACGTGCTCGTCGAGTTGGAACGGCAACGGCTCGCTGCGGTTCAAGATCTCGATCTTTTGGGCGAGCAGTTCGACCCGGCCTGATTTCAGGTTGGCGTTCACGGTGCCGGGCGGCCGCGCCCGTACTCGGCCGGCGACCTCGAGGACGAACTCGTTGCGCACGCGCTCGGCCTGCGCGAACACTTCGGCCGCGTCCGGATCGAACACCAGCTGCAGCAAGCCCGCCCTATCTCGCAAATCGATGAAGATCACCCCGCCGTGATCGCGCCGCCGGTGCGCCCAGCCGGCGACGGTGACGACCTCGCCGATCAACGCCTCGCCTACCTCGCCGCAATAATGGGTACGCATCGACGCCGCAGGCTCAACGACGGGAAGCCGATTTTCTGGCCGGTTTCTTCGCAGGCTTTTTCGCCGGCATTTTCGCCGGCCGCTTGACCGCGCGGGCCGCGCCGCGCCAGGATTTGCTGCCGGCGGCCGGCGCCCCGACCGTCGCCGATCTGGCGGCCGCTTTGTCGGCGCCCTTGTCGCCCGCCGAATCCTTCGCCGTCGCGCCCGCCGCGGCATTCTTCACCGCGGCGCCCGCCGAATCCTTTGCCGCGCCGGCCGAGTCCGTCGGCGCCGCACCGGCCGAGTCCTTCGCCGTCGCGCCGGCAGAGTCCTTCGCCGTCGCACCGGCCGAATCCTTCGCCGCCGCTTCGGCGGGTGCGGCGCTGTCGCTCTTCTCGGCGTCACCCTTGGTCGCTTGCGCCTCCGGCCGATCGGCCAAATTGCGCTTGCCTTCCTGGTCCGACTTGAAATCGGTTTCGTACCAGCCGCCGCCCTTCAGCCGAAACACCGGTGCGGACATCTGGCGGGCGAGCGCCGACTTGCCGCAGGCGGGACATTTCTTCAGCGGCGCATCGTTGATTTTCTGCATCGCCTCCAGATGGTGGCCGCATTGCTTGCATTGATACTCGTAGAAAGGCATGTACGTCCTCTGCCGAAACGTCGATGGCCGGCGCCGTCCCGCAGTATAACGGAAGCCGGCGGCGGCGCCCTCCGAGGTCAGTGCAGGCGCTCCTTCTCGAACACCAGGACCGAGCGCTTCAGTTTGCCGATGATCCGATCGCCCGGCAGGAATTCGCCGCGCAGAATCTGCTGTGCGAGAGGGTTTTCGATCTGCGCCTGGATCGCGCGCTTCAAGGGCCTGGCGCCGTACACGGTATCGAAGCCCGCCTCGCCGATCTTGTCGCGCGCATCGTCATCGAGGCGCAGCTGGATATCGCGCTCCGCCAGGCGCTCGCGCAAACGCCCCAGCTGGATGTCGACGATCGCACGGATCTCGGCGCGGCCGAGCGCATGGAAGACGACGATTTCATCGACCCGATTGATGAATTCCGGGCGAAAGTGCTGCGTCAAGACCTGCATCACCGCGCTCTTCATCTTCGCGTAATTCGCCTCGCCGGACAGCTCCTGGATGACCTGGCTGCCGAGATTCGAGGTCATGATGACGACGGTGTTGCGAAAGTCGACGGTGCGTCCCTGGCCGTCGGTCAGACGCCCGTCGTCGAGCACCTGCAGCAGCACGTTGAACACGTCCGGATGCGCCTTTTCGATCTCATCGAGCAAAATCACGGAGTACGGGCGCCGGCGCACCGCCTCGGTCAGATAGCCGCCCTCCTCGTAGCCGACATAACCCGGCGGCGCGCCGATCAGGCGGGCGACCGAGTGCTTCTCCATGAACTCCGACATGTCGATGCGCACCAGCGACTCTTGGGTGTCGAACAGGAACTCGGCGAGCGCCTTGCAGAGTTCGGTCTTGCCGACGCCGGTCGGCCCCAGGAACATGAACGAACCGCTGGGCCGGTGCGGATCGGCGAGCCCTGAGCGCGAGCGGCGAATCGCATCGGCGACCGCCTTGACCGCCTCTTGCTGGCCGACGACGCGCGCGCCGAGCACCTCTTCCATGCGCAGCAGCTTGTCGCGCTCGCCTTCGAGCATCCGCGATACCGGGATGCCGGTCCACTTGGAGACGATCTCGGCCACCTCGGTGTCGGTCACTTCGTTGCGCAGCAGCTGGGTCGGCTTTTGCTCGGCTTCCAATGCCTTGGAGAGGCGCTGCTCGAGATCGGGTATGCGCCCGTATTGCAGCTCCGACATGCGCGCGAGATCCTGCGCGCGGCGCGCGGTGTCGAGATCCTGGCGGGCGCGCTCGAGTTCCTCCTTGATGTGCGCCGCGCCCTGCACCGCCGCCTTCTCCGCCTTCCAGACCTCCTCGAGGTCGGAATATTCCTTCTGCAGCGAATGCAGCGTCTCTTCGAGCGTGCTCAAGCGTTTGCGCGATGCCTCGTCGTCCTCCTTTTTCAGCGCTTCCCGTTCGATCTTCAATTGGATGATCCGCCGGTCGAGCTTGTCGAGCGCCTCGGGTTTGGAGTCGATCTCCATGCGGATCAGCGAGCCCGCCTCGTCGATCAGATCGATCGCCTTGTCGGGCAGTTGCCGGTCGGCGATGTAGCGGTGCGATAGCGTCGCCGCGGCGACGATCGCGGGGTCCGTGATCTCGACGCCGTGGTGCACCTCGTAGCGCTCCTTGAGTCCGCGCAGGATGGCGATCGTATCCTCGACCGACGGTTCGGCGACGAGGACTTTCTGGAAGCGCCGCTCGAGCGCCGCGTCCTTTTCGATGTACTTGCGGTACTCGTCGAGCGTGGTCGCGCCGACGCAATGCAATTCGCCGCGCGCCAGCGCCGGCTTCAGCATATTGCCGGCGTCCATCGCGCCTTCGGCCTTGCCCGCGCCGACCATCGTATGCAGCTCGTCGATGAACAGGATGACCTGGCCTTCCTGTTTGGCGAGGTCGCCGAGCACGGCTTTGAGCCGCTCCTCGAATTCACCGCGGAATTTCGCGCCGGCGATCAGCGCGCCCATGTCGAGCGCCAGGATGCGCTTGTTGCGCAACCCTTCCGGCACCTCGCCGTTGACGATGCGCTGCGCGAGACCCTCGACGATCGCGGTTTTGCCGACGCCCGGCTCGCCGATCAGCACCGGGTTGTTCTTGGTGCGCCGCTGCAGCACCTGGATCGTGCGCCGGATCTCGTCGTCGCGGCCGATGACCGGATCGAGCTTGCCGAGACTCGCCCGTTCGGTCAGGTCGATGCTGTATTTCTCCAGCGCCTGGCGGTTCTCCTCCGCATTCGCATCGTCGACCTTCGAGCCGCCGCGCACTTCGTCGATGGCCTTCTCCAGCGCCGCGCGCGCCGCGCCGCAAATCTTGAATATTCTGCCGAGTTCGCCGCGGTCCTCGCAGGCGGCGAGCACATACAGTTCGCTGGAGATGAACTGGTCGCCGCGCTGTTGCGCGAGCTTGTCGGTGACGTTCAGCAGCTTGTTCAAGTCGTTGGCGAGCAAGACCTCGCCGCCCGCGCCTTCGACTTTCGGCAGGCGGTCGAGCGCGCCGGCGAGTTCGGAGCGCAGCTTGGCGACATTCGCGCCGGCCTTCTCCAGCAGCGGCCGCGCGGTGCCGCCTTGCTGCTCGAGAAGCGCCGCCATCAAGTGCACCGGTTCGATATACTGATTGTCGCGGCCGACGGCGAGCGACTGCGCCTCGGCGAGCGCCGCCTGAAATTTCGTCGTCAGCTTATCCATTCGCATAGAACACCGTGTTGGGTACGCCCCCGAGTGCCTCTTGATTTGGGGCCGCAGTGCCGCAATTCAACGGTTTGCGCCGTCCAGCCAGATCAATGCCGCTTGCCGGCCGCAGCGGCCGTCGCGCCGATGCGAAAAATAACGATTCGCATCGCTGTAGGTGCACTCCGGCGCCCGATGGACGGCGCCGACACCGAGCTTCTCCAGGCGCCGGCTCGCAAGCTGTGCCAGGTCGGCGAAATATCGGCCGCGCGAATTGGCCGCAAACGCCGCCGCCGCCGCCGGATCGGCGGCGAGCAGCGCGGCGCGCACCTCGGCGCCGACCTCGTAGCGACTCGCGCCGATGCACGGGCCGATCCAGGCGAGCAGCCGCGGCGGCGGCAGGGCAAGCGCGCGCACCGTCGCCTCCAGGACGCCCGCCGCCAGGCCGCGCCAACCCGCGTGCGCCGCGGCCACCGCGGCGCCGTCGTCGGCGGCGAACAGCACCGGCATGCAATCGGCCGTCAGAATTGCGAGCACCCGGCCCTGCGCGCGCGTGACGGCGGCATCGGCGGCGCCGCCCGGCGCACCCCGATCCGCGTCGGCGACGTCGGCGCCATGGGCCTGGCGCAGCCACAGCGGCTCTGCCGGCAGGCGTGCGGCCTCCCTGAGGCGCCGCCGGTTCAGCGCGACCGCCTCCGCGCGGTCGCCGACGTGATCGCCCAGGTTCAAGGACTCGTAAGGAGCAAGGCTGACGCCGCCGACGCGCGTGGTCGCGAATGCGCGCACGCCCGCCGGCGCCGGCCATTCCGGCGTTATGAAGGACGGCGTCACGAAGCCGCCAAGGCGATCCGCGCATCCTCGCGCAGCGCGCTGAGCAAGTTCTGAAAGTCCCCGGGCAGCGGGCTTTCGAACCTGTTGCGCCGGCCGCTGCGCGGATGATCGAACGACAAGCTCGCCGCATGCAGCGCCTGGCGTTTGAATTCCCGCAATGCCGCAACCAGCTCGTCGCTAGCGCCGCGCGGCCTCTTGAGCCGCCCGCCGTAGACAGGATCACCGACGATGGGATGCCGCGCATGCGCGAAGTGCAGGCGAATTTGATGCGTACGGCCGGTCTCGAGCCGAACGGCGCACAGCGCATGCGCGCGGAATCGCTCGAGCACCCGATAATGCGTGACCGCCGGGCGGCCGTCCTCGCGGACCGCCATGCGCGATCGGTCGCCCCGGTGCCGGCCGATCGGTACGTCGATCGTGCCGCCGCCGGTCGGCAGGCCGCTGCAGACGGTGCGGTACTCGCGCGCCACCTGGCGTGCGGCGAGCTGGCGCGTCAGCGAGGTATGCGCCTCCAGCGTGCGCGCCACGACCAGCAGACCGCTGGTGTCCTTGTCAAGGCGGTGCACGATCCCGGCGCGCGGCACCGCGGCGAGCGCCGGGTCAAATCCAAGCAAGGCGTTTTGCAGCGTGTGCCGCGGATTGCCGGCTCCCGGGTGCACGACCAGGCCGGCCGGCTTATCGACGACCAGGCAGTCGCGGTCCTGGTGGACGAGCGTCAAGCCGATTGCCTCGGCGAGGACGGCCGTCTGCGCCGGCGGCGCGACGACCCGCACGCGGACTTTCGTCCCCGCATCGACGATATCGCTCGGCTTCAAGCGGCGGCCGCCGGCTTCGACATCGCCTGCGTCGATCCAAGCGCGGATGCGGGTGCGCGAATGTTCCGGCAGCAGGCGCGCGAGCGCGCGGTCCAGCCGCAGGCCTGCCACTTCCTCGGGTATTTCAAGGTCAATCGCTTGGAACTCCGCGCTCATCGGGTACTCGAAGTGAATTTTGGAGCATCGGGTATACTGCCGCGCTCGGTCGGCCCCGACCATTGTAAGGAATCGCTTGTGAGACCGCGCGATCTTGAACGCCCCGCCCGCGTATTGGCGATCGCCCTGTTGGTCGCGGCGCTCGGCACCGGCTGCCGCACCCACCGCGGCGACGAGGACGCCAAATCCGGGCCCGAAGTCATCTACCGGCACGCCAATAAAAGCATGAACAGCGGCGACTTCGCCACCGCGGTCAAGCAACTGCAGGCTCTGGAAGCCCGCTTTCCGTTCAGCGAACAGGCTCACCAGGCCGAAATCGATTTGATCTACGCCTACTACAAGGACCGCCAAACCGATCCGGCGATCGACGCCGCGGATACGTTCATCCGCGAAAACCCGACCAACCTGCGCGTCGACTACGCTTATTACATGAAGGGGCTGATCTATTTCTCGCGGCAGAGAAATTTCCTGGAGCGCTATTTCAAGGTCGATCTTTCCGCCCGCCCGCCGCTCAACTCGCTGAAATCCTTCAACGCCTTCGCCATGCTGCTGCAGAAATTTCCGCACAGCCCGTACGCCGCGGATGCGCGCCAGCGGATGATTTACCTGCGCAATCGGCTGGCGAGCTTCGAAATGCACGTCGCCGAGTATTACATGCGCCGCGGCGCCTACGTCGGCGCGATCGGCCGCGCCAAGTACTGCATCGAATACTACGACGGCGCGCCGGCCGAGCAGCAAGCGCTGCAGGTGTTGATCGAAGCCTACCGGCGTCTCGGCATGGCGGATTTGGCCGCGAGCGCGCAGCGCGTCTACGAGGCGAACCGCGCCGATTTCGCCGCCGAGGCGGTCGCCGCGAGGGCCGCCGCGCTAGCGGCCAAGCCGAAAAAGCACTGGCATTTCTGGAAGATCTGGTAGAGCCTCGCCGCCTCAGCGCGATCGATAGCCGCTCGTGATCGGGTAGCGCCAGTCGCGGCCGAAGGCGCGGCCGCTGACGCGCACTCCCGGCGGCGCCTGGCGGCGCTTGTATTCGGTGCGTTTGACCAGATCCAGGATTCGGCCGACCGTCGCGCGGTCGAAGCCGCGGGCGGCGATCTGGTCGACCGACAGATCCTCCTCGATGAACGCTTCGAGGATCGGATCGAGCACTTCGTAGGGCGGCAGACTGTCGGTATCCTTTTGGTCGAAGCGCAACTCGGCCGACGGCGGCCGCTCGATGACTCGATCCGGAATCGCCCGCGAGCGCGCATTGCGCCAACGGGCGAGGCGGTAGACGAGCAATTTGCTGCAGTCCTTGATCGGCGCGAAGCCGCCGGCCATGTCGCCGTACAAGGTCGCGTAGCCGACCGACATCTCGCTCTTGTTGCCGGTGGTCAGCAACATCCTGCCGGTCTTGTTGGAAATGCCCATCAGCAGCACGCCGCGGCAGCGCGATTGAATGTTCTCCTCCGCGGTGTCGGGCTGACGGCCGGCGAATTCCCCGGCAAGCGCCGCGAGAGTCGCCTCGAACATCCCTTCGATCGAAATCTCGCTGTGCTGGACGCCGAGCCAGGCCGCTTGCAGCGCAGCGTCCTCGCGGCTCATCGCCGAGGTAAACCGCGACGGCATGGCGACGGAGTGCACGCGCTCGGCGCCGAGCGCATCGACCGCCACGCACAGCGTCAGGGCCGAATCGACGCCGCCCGACAAGCCCATGACGACGCCTGGAAACCGGTGCTTGTCGACATAGTCGCGCGTCCCCAGCGCGAGCGCGCCGTAGACGCTCTCCTCCTCGCCCTGCAGCGCGTGCACGGCGCCCGGCAGCGGCGTGACCGCGCCCGACTCATCGACGCGCAAATCGACCGCATACAAGCCCTCGCTGAACGCCGGCGCCCGCAGCGCGATGCCGCCCGCGGCATCCATGACGAAGGAATTGCCGTCGAACACCAACTCGTCCTGACCGCCGATCAGGTTGACGAACAGCAACGGCAGGCCGAGCTCGCGCACGCGCTGCGCGGCGATCTGCTCCTCGCGCTGCGCTTGCTTGTTCGCTTCGTACGGCGAGGCATTGATGACCAGGAGCAATTGCGCTCCGGCCTGCTTCGCGTGCAGCGCAGGTTCCGCCGTCCAGATGTCCTCGCAGACCAGCAGGCCCGCCGCGACGCCTCCGAAGTCGATCAAGGTCGGCAGGGTCCCCGGCGTGAAGTAGCGCTTCTCGTCGAAGACGCGGTAATTCGGCAGACAGGCTTTGCGGTGATTCGCGAGCACGCGGCCGTCGCGGATGACGATCGCTGAGTTGTAGATCTGCGCCTCTTCGTACTCCGGGTAACCGACGATCAGCGTGATGCCGGCGGCCTCGCGCCGCAGGCGCTCCAGCGAGCGGGCGACCTGCAGGCGCATGCCGGCGTGAAACAGCAGGTCCTCCGGCGGATAGCCGGACACCGCAAGTTCGGGGAACATGATGAGGTCGGCGCGCTCGCGGTCGCGCGCCTCGCAAGCGGCCGCGAGCATCCGCGAAGTGTTGCCGTCGACATCGCCGACGACCAGATTGAGCTGCGCCATGACACAGCGCAGCCGCCACGGATTGCGCACATTGCACCCCTACCGGGAGCGCCGCGCGAGGCGCGCGGCGATCGCCGAACCGAGCTCCGCCGGCGAGCGCACCGTCGCGACGCCCGCGGCCTCGAGCGCCGCGAATTTCGCCGCCGCCGTGCCCTTGCCGCCGGCGACGATCGCGCCGGCGTGGCCCATGCGTTTGCCGGCCGGCGCGGCGACCCCGGCGATATAGGCGACGACCGGCTTGGCGACGTGCCGGGCGATGTAGGCTGCGGCCGCCTCCTCGTCGCTGCCGCCGATCTCGCCGACCATGAGGATCCCTTCAGTCTGCGGATCCTCTTGGAACATGGCGAGCACGTCGGTGAAATTCATGCCGCGCACCGGATCGCCGCCGATGCCGACGCAAGTACTTTGCCCCAAGCCGTTGCTGGTCGTCTGAAATACCGCCTCGTACGTCAAGGTGCCGGAACGCGAGACGATGCCCACCCGGCCCTTTTTGTGGATGAATCCCGGCATGATGCCGATCTTGCACTCTTGCGGCGTGATGATGCCGGGGCAATTCGGCCCGATCAGGCGCGCCCGGTAACTCGGCAGCGCCGCCTTGACGCGCACCATGTCGTTGACCGGAATCCCTTCCGTGATGCAGACGATCAGCTCCACTCCGGCGTCTGCCGCTTCGAGAATCGCATCCGCGGCGAACGCCGCGGGCACGTAGATCATGCTGACCGCAGCGCCGGTCGCCGCTACCGCCTCTTTGGCCGTATCGAACACCGGCAGACCCAAATGCCGCGAACCGCCGCGCCCCGGCGTCACGCCGCCGACGAGCTTGGTACCGTAGGCGAGGCACTGCTCGGAATGGAACGTGCCTTGTTTGCCGGTGAACCCTTGGCAGATCACCTGCGTATTCTTGTCGACCAATATGCTCATACGCGCGTTCCGGCGAGGCTCACCGCCTTGGTGGCGGCGTCGGTCAAATCGCGCGCCGCAGTGACGCCGAGGCCGCTGGCGGCCAGCAATTCACGCGCGCGCGGCGCATTGGTGCCCTCCAGACGCACGATGACCGGTATCCTCACGCCCACCTCCTTGACCGCGGCGATGATTCCCTCGGCGATCATGTCGCAGCGAACGATGCCGCCGAAGATGTTGATCAAAATGGCCGTCACCTTCGAGTTCGAGAGGACCAGCTTGAACGCCTCGCTGACGCGCTCCTTGGTGGCGCCGCCGCCGACGTCGAGAAAATTGGCCGGCGCGCCGCCGTGCAGCTGAATCAAGTCCATGGTCGCCATCGCGAGACCGGCGCCGTTGACCATACAGGCGATATTGCCGTCGAGCGACACGTAGTTCAGCTCGTGCTCGGCCGCCGCGCGCTCCATCGGATCCTCTTGCGCCGTATCGCGCATCGCCGCGAGTTCCCTATGGCGGAACAGCGCGTTGTCCTCGATGTTGATCTTCGCATCCAAGGCGAGCAGATCGCCGTCGCCGGTGACGATCAAGGGATTGATCTCGACGAGGCTCGCGTCGCACTGCAGGTAGAGCCGGTAGAGCGCCTGCGAGATGCGCCCGAACGCCGCAATCTGCGGGCCGCCGAGCCCGAGCCCGAACGCCAATTGCCGGCATTGGTAATCCTGCAATCCGGCCGCCGGGTGCACGTCGACGCGCATGATCTTCTGCGGCGCATGCAGGGCGATCTCCTCGATGTCCATGCCGCCCGCCGCCGAGGCGACCAATGCGATCCGCCCGGCGTCGCGATTCAGCACCAGGCTGAGGTAGATCTCGCGCGCGATCGTCGAACCCTGCTCCACATAGACCCGATGCACCGCCAAGCCCTCGGGCCCGGTCTGCTGGGTCACCAGCGCCTTGCCGAGCATCGCCGCCGCCGCGGCGCCGACCGCATCGGGATCTTTGGCCACTTTGACGCCGCCCGCCTTGCCGCGGCCGCCCGCGTGCACCTGGGCTTTGACGACCCAAAGCGAACCGCCGAGTTCGCGGGCGGCGGCGATCGCCGCTTGCGCCGAGTCGGCGACCCGCCCCTTGGGCACGGGGATGGCGAATTCGGCAAATAGCTGCTTCGATTGATACTCGTGCAAGTTCATGGATGCCCTTCGGGGTGCAGGAATGGCGTAAGGCGCGTTATTCTGAATTAAGCTTCCCACCAGCGCAAAGCCGAAACAGGAATGGATCCCTTGGCAAGCCCGATCGATTACAGCCCAAGACCCCGCCAGGCGCGCAATTGGCGCGTGCTCGGCCTGCTGAATTTATACCGCATGCTGGTGCCCGCGGTGCTGCTGTCGGTGTACACACTGAGCGGCGCGCGCGCGCTCCCCGTCGAATCGGACCGGGTTTTCTTCGGCGCGACGCTGTTTTATCTCGCCTTCGGCGTCGCCAGCACCATGGCCGTGCGCCGGCGGTTGGCGAGCGCCAATGTGCAGGTCATCCTGCAGGCGGCGGTCGACATCTTCGCGTTGATGTTGATTTTGCATGCCTGCGGCGGCGTCGGCAGCGGCCTGGGACTGCTGTTCCTGGTGCCGGTCGGCGGCCTCGCCTTCCTGCTGCCGACGCGCAGCGCACTGTTCCTCGCGGCGGTCGCCGCCTTGTCGATCCTCGCGTACACGATTTGGCAGCAACTGAGCGGCATGGTCGATGTATCCGCGTACGCCACCGCGGGATTGTTGGGCGCGGTGCTGTTCGCCGTCGCGGCCGCCGCCAGCCTCGCCGAGAGCCGCATGCGCCAAAGCGAGGATCTGGTCCGCCAAAAGGATCTCGATCTTGCGAATCTCGCCGATTTGTCGCAATACATCGTGCAGCATCTGCGCGAGAGCCTGCTGGTCGTCGATGCCGCCGACGAAATTCGCCTGATCAACGAATCCGCGGCGCAGATCTTGGGCGACGACCGCGCCGTGCCGGGCGCGCTGCTCGGCGAGGTCTCGCCGCGGCTGCTGTATTCGTTGAGCACCTGGCGGCGTCGCGAGCCCGACGATCGCGCGCCGTCGAGCTTCGTCGCCGCGGACGGCGCGCGGCTGATTCAACCGCATTTTGCCTCTCTCGGCGGCCAGGCGTCCGGTCCGACGTTGATTTTCCTCGAAGACACGAGCTTGATGGCCGAGCGGGTGCAGCAAAGCAAGCTCGCCGCCCTAGGCAGACTGTCGGCGAGCATCGCCCACGAAATCCGCAATCCCGTCGGCGCGATGAGCCATGCCGGACAACTGCTCGCCGAGAGTCCGGCGATCGGACCCGAAGAGCGGCGGCTGACCGCGATCATCCGCAATAACTCCGAACGGGTCAGCACGATCATCAACAACGTCCTGCAGCTCTCGCGCCGCGAAACGACGCGCCCCGAGCGCCTGCAACTCGACGACTGGCTCGACGATTTCATCCTCGAGTTCACTGAAACGATGCAGATACCCGAGACGGCCATCGGCGTACCCCAGCAGGCGGCCGACCTCGAGGTGCGCTTCGATCCGAGCCATTTGCGCCAGGTCGTCTGGAATCTGTGCGACAACGCGCGCAAATATGCCGCGCCGGGCGGTGCCCCCTTAGCGGGCCCGGACGCGGCGGACGGCGCCGCCGCGGGCGTCGAAATCAAGCTCGGCCGGCTGGTTGCGAACAACCGTCCCTTTCTGGAAGTCGCCGATCGCGGGCCCGGCATCGAACCGAATGCCGTCGATCGAATTTTCGAGCCGTTTTTCACCGGCCGCAAAGGCGGCACCGGACTTGGGCTGTTCATCGCGCGCGAACTTTGCCAATTGAACCGCGCCGTGCTGCTCTATGAGCCGCGCGGCGGCGGCGGCAGCACCTTTCGGGTGATCTTCGCCGATCCGCAGCGCTGGGCGGAATAGCGGCGCACGCTACAATACGCCCATGCCGAAGCCCGCCATCCTGATCGTCGACGATGAACCGGATCTGTGCGAACTGCTGACGATCACGCTGCAGCGCATGGATTTGGCGCCGCGCACCGCCGGCAACATTGCCGCCGCACAGCGCCTGTTGAAGACCGATGCGTTCGATTTGTGCTTGACGGACATGCAGCTGCCGGACGGCGACGGCCTGGAACTCGTCGAGTGGATGCAGCGCTACACACCGAACGTCCCGGTCGCGGTCATCACCGCCCACGGCAACATGGAAACCGCGGTACGGGCGCTCAAGTTGGGCGCCTTCGACTTCGTTTCCAAACCCTTGGACCTCGTCGGATTGCGCAAATTGATCGGCAGCGCGCTGAAACTCTCCGGCGGCACCGCCGGCGACACCAGCATCTTCGGCCCGCGCCTGCTCGGCACCTCGCAGGCCATGCAGAACTTGCGAGAAATGATCGCCCGCGTCGCGCGCAGCCAGGCGCCGGTGCATATCTACGGCGAATCCGGCACCGGCAAAGAACTGGTCGCGAAATTGATCCACGAATCGGGTCCGCGCCGCGATGCGCCGTTCGTCGCGGTCAATTGCGGCGCGATTCCCACCGAACTCATGGAAAGCGAGTTGTTCGGCCACAAGCGCGGCAGTTTCACCGGCGCGGTCGCCGACAAGCTGGGTTTGATCCAGTCTGCGGAGGGCGGCACGTTGTTCCTCGACGAGATTGCCGACCTGCCGCTGCACATGCAGGTGAAGTTGCTGCGCGTGATTCAGGAGAAGGCGGTGCGCCCGGTCGGCGAGCAACAGGAAGTGCCGCTCGACGTGCGCGTACTGTCGGCGACGCACAAGAACCTCGCGCAGGCGGTCGCCGCCGGAAAATTCCGCGAGGATCTCTTTTACCGGGTCAACGTCATCGAACTGCGCGTGCCCGCCCTGCGCGAACGCAGCGAAGACGTCCCGGAGCTCGCCGAGGCAATCCTGCGCCGGCTCGGTCGGCGCATGAAAGCCTCGCCGCCGCCGCTCGGCGGCGAGGCGCTGCGCGCGCTGCAGAGCTACTCTTTCCCCGGCAACGTCCGCGAACTGGAGAACATCCTCGAACGTGCGATCACGCTCTCCGCGAGCGGCGAGATCGCGGCAGCGGACATCCAGCTGCGGCCGACGCCGAACGGCGCAAGCGCCGCCGGCGGCCAGGCGCGCGCAGGCCCGGACGGCGCCACCGCGCCGCTCGGCGATCACCTCGAAGACATCGAGCGCGAGGCGATCAAGAAGGCCCTGGAACAGACGCGCTACAACAAGACCGCGGCGGCCAAGGTCCTGGGGATGACGTTTCGGGCACTGCGGTACCGGATCAAGAAGCTCGGCATTGAATGAGCGCGGACCTGGAATTGACTATCTTGATGCCTTGCCTCAACGAGGCATTGACGGTGCAGACCTGTATCTACAAGGCTCGCGCCTATTTGCAGAAGAGCGGAATCGCCGGCGAAGTCCTCATCGCCGATAACGGCTCCACCGACGGCTCGCAGACCCTCGCAGAAGCCGCCGGCGCGCGCCTCGTCGATATTGCGCGCAAAGGTTACGGCGCCGCCTTGATCGGCGGCATTGGCGCGGCACGCGGCCGTTTCGTCATCATGGCCGATGCCGACGATTCCTACGATTTCACGAACTTGGATGAGTTCGTCGAACGGCTGCGGGCCGGCTGCCAATTGGTCGTCGGCAATCGCTTCAGCGGCGGCATCAAGCCCGGCGCGATGCCGGCGCTGAACCGCTACCTTGGAAATCCCGCGCTTTCTTTCATCGGACGATTCCTGTTTGCATCGCCGATCGGCGATTTCCATTGCGGCTTACGCGGGTTCGAGCGGCAGTCGATCCTGGATTTGCAATTGCGCGCCTCCGGCATGGAGTTCGCGAGTGAAATGGTCGTCAAGGCGTCGCTCGCAAAATTGCGCATCGCCGAAGTACCGACGATCTTAAGCCCCGATGGGCGGCGGCGGGCGCCGCATCTGCGGCCGTGGCGGGACGGCTGGCGGCATCTGCGCTTCATGCTGCTGCGCAGCCCCCGTTGGTTGTTCTTATATCCCGGTATCGCCCTGGCGGGCGCCGGCCTCGCCGGTGCGGCCGTACTGACGTACAGGTCGATTCCCATTCCGGGCATTTTCACGCTCGACATCAATGCCCTGCTGTATTTTGCGATAGCGGCCGTCGTCGGCGTGCAAATCACGTTCTTTGGGCTGTTCGCTCAAGCACTGGCGCGCAAGCTGAAATTGCGCATGGATCATGGTTTTGCCGAGAAGTTGCTGCATCTTGCCTCCATGGAGGGCACGATCGCGCTCGGCGCGGCTCTCGTGGCCGCGGGCCTCGCCGGCGCCGCTTACGCGGTCGTGCGCTGGGGCGAGCAATCCTTCGGCCCGCTCGTGCCGAACGAAATGATGCGCATCACCATCCCGTCGGTCGGCACCCTGGCGATCGGCGTGCAAATCGTGTTCGGCGGTTTTTTGCTCGGCTTCATCGAGATCGAGTGAGCGGCGTGCCGGCAAAAATGAAATGTTTCGATGCTGTGCCGCCTGCCGCCGGCACGCGCCGGTCGCGGGCGCCCAAATACCACTGTTCGCCCCAATAACCGCCGCTGACTCTGACGGCGCCGGGCCAATACCGCCCGACGAACGCCGCGTCCGCCTTTGCGCCGCGACTCACCAGCAATAAATCCCGGGAACGCAGATTCGGATCGCTCTGAATCATGTCGGCCATGTAAAAGCTGGCGCCCGGACGAATCAGATAGACGTCGTTTCCCGGCCGCAGCGCCGGCGGCAGCTGTGCGAGGTGCCGAGTAATGAAGCCGTCGATTTGCCACATCTGGAACGGCACTATGATGAGCAGGCTCAAGATGGCCGCGGCGCCGGCAAATGCCGGCAATCGATCCTGCGATTCGGATCGACCGGTCATCGCACAGCCGGCGAGGATCGGCACCACCCCCCAGGCCGAATGAAAATAGCGGTAACCCCAGCCGTGGCCTTGATCCAGGTTGACGAACAGATAACCCAGAAACGTCAGCACGGCCGAATGCGTCAACAGACGCACATGCCGATTGCCGGCCTGACGCAACCTCCCGACGAACGCAAATAGGAACAGACAAGGCACTGCCCAAACCCACATTATCGCGAGCGCCGCTGCGCGCATGTTCAGCATGACCGCGTCCGGCCAGCGAAAGATCGCCGCCAGCGCACTGTCGGTCAATGCCGCGTGGGGTATGTCCGCACCAATTTTCATGCGCAGCAGCAGCCAGCCGACCCCGGCGATGATCGATATCGGCAGATATCCGAGGATCAGCGGCGCGAGGAATTTCCGTTGACTCTTCTCCCAGACCAAGGCCACGAGCCATGGAAAGGCGAACAACGCGTGCGGCAGCGGATTATGCAGAACCAACGCCACTGAGCCGACCAAACCCGCAGCCAACGCCCGGCGCCTGGTCGGCGACATCAGCAACCAGGCAAACACCAAGTTGGCCGTCAGGTGCGCCTGCATGGAATAGAACGAAATCGCGTTCGCGACGAACGCGCCCGAAGCGACCGCGAAAAGGAGGGCGAATCCGCCGGCGCGCCGATCGCGCGTAATCTCGAAGGTGATTCGATAAATGAAAAAAAGGCCGATGCCCGCGAGGATGGGATTGCAAAGCCAGGGAATGCCCAATTTCTGAAATGGCGCCAACAACAGGGCAAATCCCGGCCAATACGCTTCGATGACCTGACCCGAGTGCGCCGAGGCGATCATGAATACGCCGTTGAATCCGGGCACGATCAGCCGATCGACCAGCTGCGCCGGAAAGTGCGCGGCGAGGTGGCCGGACGCAAACACCTTGGACTGGAATATCGGCGCGTATTCATCCATGCACAGCGGATAGTCGTGGTAGATGAAGATCGTGCCCAACGACAACAGGATTATGCTCGCCACGGCCACGGCGACCGGGTGGCTGCCGAGAAAATCGACCAGTTTCAGAATCGGCGCCGGCCTGATCGAGAAGGCCGCCAGCAGGCTTACCGCGACGCAGAGCCACGCGGCCTTGGCGTCGTAGACCGCTACCAGCAGCTGGAAAATGGGTGAAAATCCGCGGCTAGAAAATATCCAGTTATCCAGCAGATAAAAATAGGCGAGGCAAATGACGCAGAGCAGTATCCCAACGAGGATCAAATGCCGGTTCGTTACTCTGGTCGACATGACGGCTCGCGGTTCATCGTGCGGATCGTGCGCTGTTCGTTCCCGTCTCTAAGCTGCCGGCTTCGCGGCCGGCCGCCGCGCAACTTGCCGAATGACATTGAAATACTCTTGCGCACACCGTTCCCAGGACCAAGTTTGACGCGCGCGCTGCGCGCGCGCATCCCGGCTTGTCAACCAGGTGCGATCGGAAAGAGCACGGCGCAACGCTGCAATCCAGGGCTGCGGATCATCATCGCACGGCACAGGACAATGATGAATCAGATCGGCGACCGGCGGACAAGCGTCAGCCACCTCATCGGTGCTCAGCACGGCGGTTCCGCACGCAAGCGCCTCCTGCACCACCAGCGGGAAGCCCTCGCAGTAGCTCGGCAGCAGCAATAAGTCGGCCAGATGATACAACTCCACCATCCGGGTCGCCGCGACTTGCCCCAAAACGCGCACGTTCGGCAGACCCCAACTGTTCGGATCGATTGGACCGCGGCCGGCGATCAGAAACCGCACATTCGGCGCGGCGGTGGCTACGCCCCGGACAATCTCGATGCCTTTCTTTCTAATCAGCCGCCCGGCAAACAACACGATCGGCGTATCTTGCGCCAGTCCGTAGCCGACTCTCAGTCCCCGTCGCGTCTGCAAATCCGCCGCGTGCAGGGCACCGACATCGAGCCCGTTCCATATCGTCACGAACTTTGGGCGGCTGCCGAGGCGGCGCTCGAAATGGGCACGGGTGGTCTCGCTGACGCACGCGACGACCGAGGCGGCCGCAAATACGCAGCGACCTACCGTTTGCTCGGATGCCGAGTAGAGGACGGCAAGAATTTTGTTTCCGGGACGAATGGCTCCGCTGTGCTGTGTGAGCAAGAGCGGAACACGATGTACTTTGGCGAGTATTGCCGCCAGCAAACTGCCGAAGTATGCAAAGTCGTGAATCTGCACCACGTCTGCGTGCGCAATACCGCGCGATAATTTACACAGCGCCGTCGGGCGCCAGAGCGGGTACGGTAGACCCGTCCGCCGTTCGATCCCGTTCCATGCCGCGACTGGAACGACATTGACCGCGCAAGCCTCGGGAGCCGCGTCGCAATCGCTGGCATACCAATCTATTGCAATTCCATGGCGCGCTGCCAGCTCGGTGCCGATGCGGCCGGCTATACTTTCAATACCGCCTCCGTGAGCCGGGTAGTAGTGCGTCACAACGACGACTCGTAGCGGCTTCTCGCTCACCTGGGTTTCGAGTCTCGCGCCTATCCGGTAGGTCAGCCGGCGATGGAGAATGAAATTCACGGGAGCGTTGGCGACCGCGAGCGCCGCCGCCGCCACCAGGTAATTAAGGCCAAGGCGCTCAACGAGAATCGCGAGGGCGACGCCGTTGCATCCCAGGCTCGCCAGACTGATCGCGTAGTATCGAAATAATCCAGCGTGATCGCTCACCCCCGTGCTCCGGAAGGCGTAGCTGCCGACGGTTAAATACGCGATCGCATTCATGATGAGGAAAGATAGAGCGAAGGCAATCAGATAGTAGAGGCCGGCGACACTTACGAGTAGATAAAGAAGAATCCAGCCGAACAACGCCGACGCGGCTCCGACCACCGCGAACCGGACGAACTCGTGAATTCTGGAGGATTTACCCGAGATCAACGTGGCGCGGCCGGTTTTCTGGCGCGCGCGATCATTTGAAAGCCGCGATTACCAACCCACAGGTCATCGATACGCAATGCGACCGTAGCCAAACGTGCCGCCAGGCGGCCGACCCGCGAGCGGCTCGTGTGCGCCGCCCTGGCCGGACCGCATGCATTGATGGTCCGGTTGTATAGCCAACTCATGGGGCCACCCCAGGTGTAGAGCCGGGCGACTTCAAATCCCGCCTGCATGAGCATCGCCCGGAACTCAGCGAGCTCGAACCGACGCAGATGTCCGGCTGCATCGTCTTGACTGGACCAATGACGCATCCCAGCGGGTACGGAGAGCAGCAGTATTGCGCCGGGCGCCGCCAGATTCGCCAGAGCTCGCAGTACCGCCATGGGATCTGGGACGTGTTCCAACACTTCGCTGCAAACTATGAGGTCGAACTGCTCACAACCAAGTTCGCCGGCCACGTCGAGAATGTCCCCATGAACAATCCGCGGCCGAACCGCCGGAGACGCAGCCTCCATGGCGGTTGCCGAATATTCGACGCCCTGAAGTACCGCATCTGGGTAGCGAATCGACAAGCGATGCAGAAAGATACCGGGTCCACAGCCTACATCCAAGATCCGTGGAGCCGCGGGCAGGCCGCGAGGCAGTTCAGCGAGCAGCAACCGGTAGCGCGTGTTCGTGAGCGGTCCCACTTGCTGAACCTCGAGCCAGTACGACGCCCACTGCTTGTCGAACTCCTTCTGCTCCGAGGCGCGCGGCCGTATCGCCATTAATCGATCCTGTGTATTCCAATGTGGCACATCGTTCATTCCAATCGATCGTGGCCGGCGCAAAGCCAGGTGAACCGCTTGTTGTAGATAGTAAACCAGCGCGCCATTATGCGTATCTCCAGGATATCCTTCACAATCGGATTTTGAAGGCGGCTGCAATTCTCGCCTTCCCAGGCATGCAAACGAACTCGGAACGGTCAATTGATTACGAACACGTCAGATTTCCCTCCTTGCAACCGCAACGATGACTCCGTCCACCCCACGCGCTCGCGCTGGCAGCGCACCGCCGTCACGATTGCTCTCGCGCTGATGCTGGTGTTGCTGTGGACGCTGACCCACCGCTTTGGCGGCCTCACGCGGGACGCTCATCTGTACGCCTATCAGGCCCTGGCACGCATACATCCGGCGCTGGCGTCGGATATCTATCTGAAGAACACCTCCCAAGATCGATTTACGATTTTCTCGCCCCTGTATGCGGCGTTCATATCCGCGTTCGGCTTGAACACCGCAGGGGCGTTGCTGCTCGGATTGTGCGCCGCCTGGTTCCTGGCGGGGGCATGGTTCCTGGCGCGCGCCCTGTCGAATGCCGGCACCGCCTGGCTGGCGGTTGCCATGCTGATCGTCACGGTCGGCCATTACGGCGCCTATGATGTGTTTCACTTCTCGGAAGACTACTTGACGGCGCGATCGCTTGCCGAGGCGCTGGTCGTCACGGCCCTGGCCTGCCATTTTTGCGGGTGGCGATGGGCTGGCTTGCTCGTCGGCGCCCTGGCCATGTTCGTCCATCCGTTGGTGGCGCTGCCCGGCCTATTGCTTCTGACTTGTTCTTGGGCGGGTCCGAACTTGAGCGTCATCGGCGCCTGCGCAGGGGTGTTGGCGGCGTTGGCAATTTCAACAGCCGCGCTCGTCTCGCCGCTTGCTGCGCATTATTTTGTCGTCATGAATCCGGCGTGGCTGGAAGTCGTGCGTGAGCGTTCCCAGTTCTTGTTCCTGCAGCTGTGGAGACCTCGCGATTGGGACCTGAATGCACGGCCGCTGATATGCGTCGCGATCGCGGCAGCGACGCTCGAGGATCCTCGGCTAAGGAAAATCTGCATCAGCGCGGCCTTGGTCGGGGCAGCGGGGTTGGCGGTCGCGCTGGTCGCCGGCCTGCTCGGCCCGGTCGCCATTTTATTGCAGGGCCAGGCGTGGCGTTGGCTGTGGATTACGGGCCTGATCGGCGTGATTTTGCTGCCGGCGACGGCGCTGCGCATGTGGCGCGATTGCCGCTGTGGACCGCTCTGCGCGTTATTGCTGCTGTCGGCGTGGACGTTTTCGCAGATCGACGGGTCGGTTGCCGCGTCGTTGACCTTATTGCTGTGGTTGTCGCGCGAGCGGATCAACCGGCGAATCGCTCTTTACCTGCGCTGGGCAGCCGTGGGCCTCGCGATCGTCATCCTCGGCTGGACAATTTTCAATTGCCGGACTTTGTTGTCGCCGACGTTCGACTTTCGAGACGCGCCCATGCTGGTACAACGCTTGAGGAACATTTTCGGATTGACGATACCGGCCGTCCTTCTGATCGGTCCGTTTTGGTTTCTGATCCGCCGCTGCCGATCGCTGTGGGTGCCGGCGCTCTGCTGTGCCGCGCTCGCCGCGACCTCGGCGTTCATGCTGCCGCTGGCGTTCCGGCCAACGAGGTCCTTCGCGTCGGCCGCAGATGTCCGTGAATTCAGCGGCTGGCGAAAGGCAATCCCGCCAACGGCCAACGTCTATGTCGCCGACGGCGGCGATTCGCCGATTTTTGCCTGGTTCGTTCTGCGCCGGCCGAGCTATCTGTCGGTCGACCAGTCCGCCGGCGTCGTCTTCTCGCGCACCACCGCGCGCGAAGTGCGCCACCGCGCGCGAGATCTGCGTCCTTTGATGCCGCGGGATTGGCGGCTGCTGTCGAAAATACGCAAGCGCCGGCTGCGCAAGCCGGCCGCGAAGAACCCGCCGATCAAAGCGTTGACGCCGCGAATTCTGGTCGGCATATGCAAGGACCCGCTGCTTGGATTCGTCATTGCACGGCAGAATGTCGGATTTGGCGCGCTCAGCCACGAACACGCCGGTCCCTGGAAGAACTGGAATCTTTATAATTGCGCACAGGTTCGCGCAGCGGCGCCCGCCGCATGAAACTCTGGTTCCACGAAGCCTTCGGCTATGCGGCGGCTTCCGCCTTTGCACTGCTCGTCGACATGGCGATCCTTTTCATCTTGGTGCATTACTTTTCGTGGTGGTACCTCGCCGCGGCGACGGTGTCGTTCACCGTCGGAATCTTCGTCGCCTATTTGCTTGCCGTGACTCTGGTGTTCAAACACCGCCGCCTCGAGGATCGGCGGATCGAGTTCGCGATGTTCGCCATGATCGGCGCGATCGGCCTCGCGCTGAACGCCGCCGTCATATTCGCCTGCGTGAGGTATCTTGGCCTCAATTACCTCGTTGCCAAATGCATCGCGGCAAGCGTGACGTTCGTCTGCAATTTCCTCTCGCGACGACATCTGTTGTTCGTGCGCCGCTCCGCCGCCTGAGGGACAATCCGGCACATGTCCGCACAGCATCATGGGCAAACCGCCGTCATCGCCGGCGCGGGGCCGGCGGGCTTGACGGCGGCGCTCGAGTTGTTGCGCCGCTCCGCCGTGACGCCGGTCGTGGTCGAACTCGACGCCCAGGTCGGCGGCATCGCCAAGACCGTCGAATACCGCGGCAACCGCATGGATCTTGGCGGGCACCGCTTTTTTTCCAAATCCGATTGGGTCATGCGCTGGTGGCAGGAGATCCTGCCGGTCGCCTCCGGGCAGGGCGGCGGCGAGGACGCGCTGCGCATCAACTACCAGAGTCAATCGCACGATTTTCGTCCCGCCGCCAACGCCAACGCCAACGCCAACTCCAACGCCGCCGGCGACAGCGACAGCGACAGCGACAAAGTCATGCTGGTGCGCCAACGGCTTTCGCGGATCTTCTATCGGCGTCGATTTTTCGACTACCCGTTGAAGTTGAACGCCAATACCGTGCGCAACATGGGGCTCGCGGAGACGCTGCTCGTCGCCATGAGCTACGGCCGCGCGCAAATCCTGCGCCGCTCGCCGCAGATCTCTCTGGAGGATTTCTTCGTCAACCGCTTCGGCACCCGCCTCTACCGCACGTTCTTCAAGGATTACACGGAGAAGGTATGGGGAGTGTCCTGCCGGGAAATCTCCGCCGAATGGGGCGCGCAGCGCATCAAGGGCCTGTCGGTCGCCAAGGCCGTCGCGCATGCGATCGGCCGCCCGTTTCGCAACCTCGCCGATACCTCGCAAAAGCGGACGGAAACCAGCCTGATCGAGCGCTTCCTCTATCCTAAATTTGGTCCGGGCCAGATGTGGGAAGAAGTGGCCCGTCAGGTGAGCGCTCGCGGCGGCAGTGTTCATCTGCGCCATCGCGTCGTCGGCCTCGAACGCCGCGGCACCGACATCGTCGGCGTCGACGTTCTCGACGAGCGCGCCGGATCCGTGCGGCGGCTGCGGTGCGATCACTTCATTTCCACGCTGCCGGTTCGCGATCTCGTCGCCATGCTCGAGCCTGAGGATCCGGCGGTGCGGCGGGTCGCCGATCATTTGCCGTACCGCGACTTCATGACGGCGGGACTGCTGCTGCGCAAAATGCACGCGACCGGCGGCCGCGCCGACCCACGTGCAGCGAACGGCATGCCTCCCGACAACTGGATCTACATCCAGGAACCGGACGTGAAGATTGGCCGACTGCAGGTGTTCAACAATTGGAGTCCGGCGATGGTGGCCGACCCCGCGACGATTTGGCTGGGATTGGAATATTTCTGCCGGCAAGGCGATGCACTCTGGTCGCTCGACGACGGCGCCTTCATCGATTTGGCGGCGCGCGAGCTCGAGAAAATAGGCCTGATCGACCGTCGCGACGTTCTCGACGGCACCGTGGTGCGCGTGCCGAAGGCATACCCCGCCTATTTCGGCGAATACCGCGACTTCGCGACGGTGCGTGCCTATCTGGATGGCTTCGCAAATCTGTACCCCGTCGGCCGCAACGGCATGCACCGCTACAACAACCAGGATCACTCGATGCTTGCCGCGAACGCCGCCGTCGATTCGATCGTCGGCGGCAGCGTCGACAAATCCGCGATCTGGCTGATCAACGCCGAGGAGGACTATCACGAGGAAGCCGGCAAGCTTGCATGACGCGTTGTGCGGATCTTGCGGATCGGCCGCCGCGGACGGCAGCCGCGCCGGCGCAAGCGACAGAAATTGTCAGTCGATGACGGCCGTCGGCACTCGCAGACGCCGGTCCGCGACGCAATTATGTCGAAAGACCACCCGCCCCTTTCGAAAATATTTTTTGTAATTCAAAGCTTTACACGACATTTACCGGCCTTGGCACGCACCTTGCTCCATCTTCGGCACGGGCGCAAGCCGTTGTTCGAAAATCGAATTGGATTCAATGGGCAAATCAGGAGTGCATATGCTGAAGCAAGTTCAAAAAGGTTTCACGTTGATCGAATTGATGATCGTCGTTGCGATCATCGGCATTTTGGCCGCGATCGCGATCCCCGCGTACCAGAACTACGTGGTCCGCGCGCAGGTCACGGAAGGCTTGAACCTGGCCGATGGCTGGAAAACGGCAATTGCCGAGTATTATGCCAATAGCGGCACGATGCCGGCGAACACCGCCGCGCTTCCGGGCACCAATGCTTCGATCGGCAAGTATGTGAGTTCGGTCGGCGTCACTGCGGGCGCGATCGAGATCACCTACGGCAACCAGGCGAACCAGGCGGTGCAAGGAATGAATCTGTTCCTCGTGCCGTACACGAACACCAACAACGACATCATCTGGGTGTGCGGGTTGGCGACGGCACCCTCCGGCGTGACGCTGGCGTCCGGAACGACCGCCGGTACGACAAACGTCGGTGCGCAGTATCTGCCGAGCGCTTGCCATACGTAATCAGCCGATCGTTTGATTCTGTTGATTGGTGGAAGCCCCTCGAACGAGGGGCTTCCTTTTTTAGTTCGGGCGCAGCGTCGGTGCCAGGGGCAAAGGCCGATGCTCGCGACAAAAATTGTCAGTGGCTGACGCCCGCCGGCACTCGCAGACGCCGGTCGGCGACGTATTTATGTCGCGTGACCGCCCTCTATATTGACAACATACCCGGTAATTCAATGTCTTATACGATACCTGCCGGCCTTGGCACGCACCTTGCTTGATCCTCGGCACTGGCGAAAGCCGTCGTTCAAACCGATTTTGATTCATTCGTCCATTTCAGGAGTTTACATGCTGAAGCAAGTACAAAAAGGTTTCACGTTGATCGAATTGATGATCGTCGTTGCGATCATCGGCATTTTGGCCGCGATCGCGATCCCCGCGTACCAGAACTACGTGGTCCGCGCGCAGGTCACGGAAGGCTTGAACCTGGCCGATGGCTGGAAAACGGCAATTGCCGAGTATTATGCCAATAGCGGCACGATGCCGGCGAACACCGCCGCGCTTCCGGGCACCAATGCTTCGATCGGCAAGTATGTGAGTTCGGTCGGCGTCACTGCGGGCGCGATCGAGATCACCTACGGCAACCAGGCGAACCAGGCGGTGCAAGGAATGAATCTGTTCCTCGTGCCGTACACGAACACCAACAACGACATCATCTGGGTGTGCGGGTTGGCGACGGCACCCTCCGGCGTGACGCTGGCGTCCGGAACGACCGCCGGTACGACAAACGTCGGTGCGCAGTATCTGCCGAGCGCTTGCCATACGTAATCAGCCGATCGTTTGATTCTGTTGATTGGTGGAAGCCCCTCGAACGAGGGGCTTCCCTTTTTCTAAAGTCAAGCCGCGGCGTGCGCAAACGCGGCATTGGGCGAACCGCGCGAACCGCGCGAGCCGCGCATATTGCACGGCACCAATTCGGACGACAGCGCCATGGCGCGACGACTCGCCCGAGGCGCGCCCGGATGCCGATCTGATCATCGCGGGGGCTACTTAAGATAATGGGAACGAAATCACGTAGCCTTGCGCCGGCAATGTGCGAACATAATCTTCTACGCACCAGGCAGAGGGTGTTCGTCGGCGGCCTGATCTTGCGGCGAGGACGATATTGCATGCTCGGAAAGCCTTCAAGTCCATGAATGACAACGCTTTAGCGCCTGTAGGAAACGCCAGCCGGGGCGCCTTCAGCGGGCTTGCGCAACGGCTCGTCCAAGACGGGCTGCTCGACGAAGCGGCGATGCGCGATGCCATCGATCGCTGCAAGGAGAAGCGCGTCAGCCTGGTCTCGCATTTGGTCAGCGCGGAGCTCGCGTCGGCGCGCGACATAGCGATCTCCGCATCGAACGAATACGGCGTGCCGCTCCTCGACCTCGACGCCGTTGCCCCGGACAGCGATGCGCTGCGGGTCGTCAGCGACAAACTGCTGCAGAAACACCGCGTGATGCCGCTGATGAAGCGCGGCAAACGGCTGTTCCTCGCGGTCGCCGACCCGACGAATCTGCATGCCCTGGACGAGATTCGCTTCCAGACGTCGTTGAGCATCGAGTTCGTCGTCGTCGAGGACGATAAGCTGCAAAAGGCCGTCGACAAGGCGATCGACCAGGCCGAAGCGATCATGCCGAGCTTGGCCGACGACGACTTCGATCTCGAGAACCTGGAGGTCACCGGCGGCGACGACGAGGCGAATACCGAGGCGCTGGGAAGGGACGACGTCGAAGACGCGCCGATCGTGCGCTTCGTCAACAAGATCCTGATCGATGCGATCAAAAAGGGCGCATCGGATATCCACTTCGAGCCGTACGAAAAGATCTTCCGCATCCGCACGCGCCTGGACGGCGTATTGAAGGAAGTCGCACTGCCGCCCGTGCAGCTCGCGGTCAAGATCGTCGCCCGCCTCAAGGTCATGGCGCGCCTCGATATCGCGGAACGGCGCGTGCCGCAGGACGGACGCATCAAGATGCGCCTCTCGAAGAACCGCGCGATCGATTTTCGCGTCAGTACCTGCCCCACGCTGTTCGGCGAGAAGGTCGTCACGCGTATTCTCGATCCCTCGAGCGCGATGCTCGGCATCGACGCCTTGGGCTACGAGCCGCTGCAGCGCGAGCTTTACCTGCGCTACCTGAAAAAGCCGCAAGGAATGATTCTGGTCACCGGCCCCACCGGCAGCGGCAAGACCGTATCGCTGTATACGGGGCTCAATATCCTCAACACGGAAGACTGCAATATTTCGACCGCCGAGGATCCGGCGGAAATCAATCTGCCCGGCGTCAATCAAGTCAACGTCAATCCGAAGGTCGGTTTGACGTTCGCTGCGGCGCTGCGCGCGTTCCTGCGCCAGGACCCGGACGTCATCATGGTCGGCGAAATTCGCGACCTCGAAACCGCGGAAATCGCGATCAAGGCGGCGCAGACCGGCCATTTGGTGCTCTCCACGCTGCACACGAACGATGCGCCGCAGACCTTGACGCGCCTCGTCGACATGGGCGTCAAACCCTATGCGATTGCGACCTCGGTGAGCCTGATCATCGCGCAGCGATTGGCGCGCAGGCTGTGCGTGAATTGCAAACAGCCGATCTCCGTGCCCGCCGAAGCCTTGCGCAAGGAAGGCTTCGAAGAGACCGACATCGCGAGCGGCATTCAAATCTACAAGGCGGTGGGCTGCGGCCAGTGCACCGACGGCTACAAGGGCCGCATGGGCATATACCAAGTGATGCCGGTCACCGAAGCGATCGGCCGGATCATCATGGAAGGCGGCAGCGCGATACACATCAACGATCAAGCCGTGAAAGACGGCATTTGGAACCTGCGCCGTTCCGGCTTGCTTAAGGTCAAAGACGGCATGACCAGCTTGGAAGAAATCAACAGCGTCACGATCGACTAGATTGGGATGACGGCGAGGATCGAGCTATGGCGATAACGGCGACCGCGGGCAAACAGGAAATCCAGTTTCTCTGGGAAGGCAAGGATAAGCGCGGCAACAAGGTTCGCGGCAAGTCGCTCGCCGCGAACGAGGCGGCGCTGCGTGCGGACCTGCGCCGCCAGGGCGTAGCGCCGACGCGCGTCAAGACGCAGCGCGCCCGTCCGTTCAGCGGCGGCGGCAAAGTCAACGCCATGGACATCGCGGTCTTCAGCCGCCAGCTGGCGACGATGATGGCGGCCGGCATTCCGATGGTGCAAGCCTTCGAGATCATCGGCAGCGGCAACGACAAGCCGGCGATGCAAAAACTGGTGCTCGACATCAAAGCCAACGTCGAGGGCGGCAGTACGCTGCACGAGTCGCTCGCCAAGCATCCGCTGTATTTCGACGACTTGTTCGTGAACTTGGTCGAGGCCGGCGAACAGGCGGGCGCCCTGGAAACCCTCCTCGACAAGATCGCCAGCTACAAGGAGAAAACCGAGAATCTCAAGAAAAAGATCAAGAAGGCGCTGTTCTATCCGACCGCGGTCCTGGTCGTCGCCGTCATCGTCACGATCATCTTGTTGATTTTCGTGATTCCGCAGTTCGAATCGCTGTTCAAGGGATTCGGCGCCGACCTGCCGGCGTTCACGCAAATGGTCGTCAATCTGTCGCGCTTCGTCCAGCACCAGGGTTGGTGGATGTTGATCGTGACCATCGGCGCCGTTTACACGTTCATTTATTTCAAGAAGCGCTCGCGCAAGATGCGCCGCTATCTGGATCGCTTGATGCTCAAATTTCCGATCATCGGCCCGATCATGGTCAAGGCGGCGATCGCGCGGTTCGCACGCACGCTGTCGACGATGTTCGCGGCCGGCGTGCCACTCGTCGAGGCGATGCAGTCGGTCGCGGGCGCCACCGGCAATATCGTCTACGAAGAGGCGACACTGCGCATGAAGGACGAAGTCGCGACCGGACAGCGTCTGCAGCGCGCCATGGAGAATACCGGCCTATTCCCGAACATGGTCGTGCAAATGATCGCCGTCGGCGAGGAATCCGGCTCGCTCGACACGATGTCCGCGAAGGTCGCCGAGTTCTACGAGACCGAGGTCGACGCTGCGGTCGACGGCATGTCGAGCTTGCTCGAGCCCCTGATCATGGCGGTTCTCGGCGTCCTGGTCGGCGGCATGGTCATCGCGATGTATCTGCCAATCTTCAAACTCGGCTCCGTCGTTTAAGGCCGCCGCTCCCGCGCTTCGGGAAATACCGCAATTTCCACGTTCCACGAGCTTGCGGCGGTCTATGCCGGGAACACCGCGCTTTTCGCAGGCTCCGTGTTCGTCATCGGCTTGGTCGTCGGCAGCTTTCTCAACGTCGTCATTTATCGCCTGCCGCTGATGCTGGAGCGCGAGTGGCGCGCGCAGGCGGCCGACCTGTCGCCCTCGCCCGATGCGCCCCACGCGCCCCACGCGCCCCACGCGCCCCAGGCGACCCACGGGGCCCACGGGGCGGCCCACGCGGCGACGATTCATGCCGGCGCGGCGCAAGCGTTCAATCTGCTCACGCCGCGTTCCGCCTGCCCGGCCTGCAAAGCGCCGATCAAGGCCCGGCACAACGTGCCGGTGCTCAGTTGGCTGTGGCTGCGCGGCCGCTGCGCGGCCTGCCGCGCGCGCATTCCCGCGCGCTACCCGGCGGTCGAACTCGCGTGCGCACTGTCCTCGGCCGCGGTCGCCTGGCATTTCGGCTTTGGCGCCGCCGCCGCCTGCGCCCTGCTCGTCACCTGGGCACTGATCGCGTTGGGCGCCATCGACATCGACCATCAACTGCTGCCCGACGGAATCACCTTGCCGCTGATGTGGACGGGCTTGCTGGCGGCGGTCGCGTTTGGCCCGCTGCCCGGCAGCGCGCTCCCGGTCGCGCCGCGCGACGCGATCTTCGGCGCGGCGGCGGCCTATCTTTCCTTGTGGCTCGTGTTCCAGATCTTCCGCCTGGTCACCGGCAAGGAAGGCATGGGCTATGGCGACTTCAAGCTGTTTGCGGCGCTCGGCGCATGGCTCGGCTGGACGCTGCTGCCGCTTATCATCGTGCTTGCCGCGGCGGCGGGCGCCGCGCTCGGCCTGCTGATGATCGCCTTGCGCGGCCGCGAGCGCAGCGCGCCGATCCCGTTCGGCCCATATCTTGCGATGGCCGGCTGGTTGGCGATGCTCTACGGCCACCGCATGATCGGCGCCTACCTGCGGATTTCGGGTCTCGCAGGGTAACGACGATGCCGCCCTTGCGCATCGGCCTGACGGGCGGAATTGCGAGCGGTAAGAGCGCCGTCGCGCGGCGCTTCGCGGAGCTCGGCGTGCCGGTCATCGACGCCGATGAGATCGCCCGCGCGATCGTGGAGCCAGGCGAGGCGGCGCATGGCGAGGTCGTGCGGCGCTTCGGCGGCGCGATCCTCGCGGCGAACGGCGAACTCGACCGCCATGCGCTTCGCAAGCTGATTTTTAGCGATGCCGAGGCGCGCCGCGACTTGGAGGCAATCCTCCACCCGCGCATTCAGGCGCAGATGCGGCGCCGTGCGGCGGCCCTGAGGGGACCGTATCTCGTCATGGTGATCCCGTTGTTGGTCGAAGGCGGCTCGCGCGAAGGCCTCGATCGAATCCTGGTCGTCGACGCCGACGAGGACGTACGGCTGCGCCGCCTGATCGACCGCGACGGCGGCACCGTCCTGCAGGCGCGTGCGATCCTGGACGCTCAAGCGAGCCGTGCGGCTCGTCTGCAACTGGCCGACGATGTCCTGATGAACGACGGCAGCCTGCAGGAGCTGCGCGGCGCGGTCGACGATCTGCACCGGCGCTACCTGGAATTGGCGGCCGCGGCGGGCGCTGCCACCGCCGATCGACGGTAATTTATCTGTGCTTCCAGGTTTACCCTAGGCCTCGGTCTGGCTCAGAATACGCGGATGGAAGCCCGCCAGGACCCGCAGAGCGAATCCGCGCCGCAGCCGACGCCGATCGTCTACGAACAGCCGCTCAACGAGCGCATGCGCACCTTCCTGCGTCTCGATTTTCTATATACGCAGGCCACCTATCACGGCGAGCTGGCGACTGCGTGGAGCGCGCGCGCCGCGGTTGCGAGCCTCCTCGAGATCCTGGCGATCACCGCGCGCGGCGACGCGCGCAGCGACGTGCTGAAGGAACTGGAACGCCACGTCAGCATCTTGAACGACTACCAATCGAAGAGCGGCGTCGACCTGGGGCGGCTGAAATCGCTGCTCTCGAATCTGACCCGGCTGCGCAGCGCTCTGGCGGCGGCGGGCGGCAACTTCATGGCGCCGCTGCGCGATAGTGAATTTCTGAGCGCGATCAAACATCGTAGCGCGATTCCCGGCGGAACCTGCGACTTCGATCTTCCCGACTACTCCTACTGGTTGAACCGGCCGACGGAGGAGCGCGCCGCCGAATTCGACCAGTGGCTCGCGATGATCCGGCCATTATGCGACAGTATCGCGGAAATTCTCTGGATGACGCGGCAAAGCGCGCGTTGCAAAGCCGAGACCGCGGTCGGCGGCGTGTATCAGTTGCCGTTCGATCGCGAGACGCCGTGCCAGTTGGTGCGCATCGCGCTGCCTGCCGACACGGACTTGTTCCCCGAGATCAGCGGCAATCAGCACCGCTGCACGGTGCGCTTTTTGAACTGGACCGACTCCTCGCGCAGACCGGTGCATGTCGAATTCGACGTGCAGTTTCTGTTGACCTGCTGCATCTGAAGCCAGGGCCCGGCGTCGATGGCCACGATCGTCAAATGCCCCACCTGTCGGCGCGATGTCGAATGGTCCGCGGCGCACCCGTACCGGCCGTTTTGCAGCGATCGCTGCCGGCTGATCGATCTCGGCGCATGGTTCTGCGAACAACGCGTCATCCCCGACGATCGGGCCGAGGACGGGGCCGGCGACGATGCCGGCGCCGACGAGGACGCGCCGCCGCCGCAATGAACGCGTCGCCCGCGGCAGAACTGACGATCGATCGGCTGTTCGATTCCCCGGCGCTCGCGGGGCCAGTGCCGACCGCCGCGCGCATATCCGCGGACGGTTCGCACGTGTTCTATTTGCAGGGCGCCGCGGACGACAAGAACCGCCTGGATCTGTGGGAGTACGATGTCCGCGGACGGCGCTCCCGGCGGCTGCTCGATTCGCGGGACCTGCTCTCCCAGGCGGCTGCGCCGAGCGTCGAGGAAGGTGCGCGCCGCGAGCGGCAGCGCACCGCGGCTCAGTCCGGAATCCTGGAATATGCGCTGCGCGCCGACGGCCGGGCGGTGTTGATTGCGTTCAACGGCGACCTTTTTTACCTCGATCCGCAGCGACCAGCCGATGGCGCCTTGCGGCCGATCGCGCCGTCCTCCGCTGCCGCAACCGACGCGACCATCTCGCCCCGCGGCGGCTATCTAGGGTACGTCCGCGGCCAAAACCTGCACATCTATGATCTCGCCGCCGCCGGCGAACGCGCTTTGACGGTCGACGGCGGCGGGGCAGTCAAGAACGCCATGGCCGAGTTCGTCGCCCAGGAGGAAATGCGCCGCGGCACCGGCTATTGGTGGTCGCCGGACGAGCGCCGCATCGCCTTCCTGCGCGTCGACGAGAGTCCCTTGCGGGCGATGCCGCGCCTGCAAATCGAGGCGGATGAGATCGCCGCGATCGCCGAACGATACCCGGCCGCCGGCGGCGCCAACGTGCTCATCCGCTTGGGCGTCGTCGAATTGGCAAGCGGCGCGGTCACCTGGATCGACCTTGGCGCGGACCCGGATATCTACGTTGCGCGCGTCGATTGGCTGCCGGACGGCAAGAGACTCGCGATTCAACGCGAAAGCCGCGATCAGCGCCGCTTGGACCTGTTGTTCGCCGACGTGCTGCATGGCCAAAGCCGCGTCGTGCTCACGGAAGCAAGCGACAGCTGGATCGAACTGAACGGCGAACTCACGTTCCTGACCGACTCGGCCGAATTTCTGTGGGCATCGAACCGCGACGGCTTCACGCATTTGTACCTGTACGATGATCTGGGGCGCTTGCGCCGCCGCTTGACGGCCGGAAACTGGAGCGTCGATGACTTCGGCGAACGCGCCGTCAAGGGCGTCGACGAACGGCGGCGTCTCGTGTACTTCAGCGCCAATGTGGGCAATCCGACTCGGCGCGCGCTCTACGCGGCGTCGCTCGACACCGGCGACCCGGCCGCGCCGCGGCGTATCTCGCAAGGCGACGGCATCCACCTGATCTCGATGTCGGCAGACGCCGGCCTCTTTGTGGACGTCTTCACCAGCCGCGCGCAGCCGCCGCAGGCGAGTCTGCACCGCGCCGACGGCGACTTGATCGCCACCTTGCAGGAAAATCGCCTCGAGGGCGGCCATCCCTATGCGCCCTACCTCGATGCCGATTGCCAACCCGAGTTCGGCACTCTCGCGGCCGCGGACGGCCAGACGCTCTGGTACCGGCTGTTCAAACCGCCGGGCTTTGATGCCGCGCGGCGCCACCCGGTGATCGTCGAGGTCTACGGCGGACCGGGCGTTGCGCGTGTTCGCGATGAATGGTGCGGCGCTTCGTTCACGCAAGTGCTGGTGCGCGCCGGGTTCCTCGTGTTCCAACTCGACAATCGCGGCAGCGGCTCTCGCGGTACCGACTTTCAAGCACCGATTCGCGGCTGCTTGGGAAATGTCGAAGTCGCCGATCAAGTCGCCGGCGCACGCTGGCTCGCAAAGCAGCCGTATGTCGACGGCGCGCGCATCGGCGTCTGGGGATGGAGCTACGGCGGCTACCTCAGCCTGATGCTGATGACCAAGGCGGCGGGGATCTTTCGCGCCGGCGCCGCCGGCGCGCCGGTCACGGATTGGACACTCTACGATACGCATTACACGGAGCGCTACCTCGGCCGGCCGCAGGACAACGCGGTGGGCTATGCGGCGAGTTCGGTGTTGCCGCACGCGCGGGATTTGCGCGGCGATCTGCTGCTGATCCACGGCATGGCCGACGACAATGTATTCCCGCAGCACAGCCTCAAGCTGCTGCGCGCACTGCAGGACGGCGGCAAGACGTTCGATCTGATGCTCTATCCGGGCGCGAAGCACGGCCTGCTCCGGCAAAAGGACGGCCGGCACGCCTATGCGACGCTGCTGCGCTTCTTCCACGCGCACTTGCAGGCGTGACGGGCGCCGCGCCAACCCCGGGGCGGCGGCGCCACGGCCTCTACGCACGGATTTCGTTCAAGCCGGTCGCGCCCAACTTCCAAGCTTGCTGTAAACGGATCCCGCGGGCGAATACCGGCAAATTGACGGCATTGCAAAGCGCCGCGAGCGCCGCGGGCGCAAGCGCGCGGCGCAGAACCAGAAACCGCGCGTCGTCCAAGGCCGCCGCCGCCACGGCATCGGCTGCGCCTTCGCACCACGCGCCGCGCAGCCGGTCCGCGCGTTGCGGGCGGTTCCAGCGCGCATCGTCGATCGGCAAGATGCGGTAGGCGCGCGTTGCGCTCGCCGTCAGGCGCTCCGGCAGCCTCAATGCCGCGATGACCGGCCGGTCGGCCGCGAGCAAATCGGCTCGCTGCAGCGCGCTCCGTCGACACCAGCGCAAGCGCTGGCCGTCGCGGCCGGCGGGCACGCCGCGGTAGCGCGTCACGACCCAAACGTCGAGCAGCACGGTGCGCTGCGGATAGCGGTGGCGGACGCGAATCAACGGATGAGCGTGCAGGGCCGCAACGCCGAGCTCCTCGGCAAGTTCGCGGTAAAGGCCGTGACGGCGCGCTTCGCCGGCATCAAGCTTGCCGCCGGGAAATTCCCAACCGCCGGCCAAGTGTTTGCCGGCGGGACGCTGCGCAAGCAATACCCGGCCCCCGGCGTCCGTCAGCACGCCGGCGACGACGTGAATCGGCGATGTGCGGTTCAACCGCTCGCTTGCTGCAATGCGCCGTGACAGTGTTTGTATTTGCGGCCCGATCCGCAGGGACAGGGCTCGTTACGGCCGACTTTCGGTACCGGCCGCACAAACGGCATCGCCGCCGGCGCTGCGGCGCGCGCGTCCGCCTCCGTCGAGCCCTCGCCGCGCAGCGCGTGATCCGCGCCGACGCCTCCCTGGATCGGCGAGATCGCCTCGGCGTGCTGTAATTGCAGTGCGCGCGCGAGGCGCCGTTGGCGCTCCAGCTCCTCGCGTTCGATCTCTTCCTGGCTGCGCACCTGGATCTTGGAAACCGTCGTCACCGTATCGAGTTTGATTCTATCCAACATCGCCGAAAACAAGCCGAACGCCTCGCGCTTGTACTCCTGCTTCGGATCCTTCTGCGCATAGCCGCGCAGGTATATACCCTGGCGCATGTAGTCCATTGCCGCCAGGTGCTCGCGCCAGTGCTGATCGAGCGTGCGCAACATCACCTCTTTCTCTATGTAGCGCATGACCTCGGCGCCGACGCTGTCGACCTTTTCCCGATAGGCGAGTTCAAGCGCTTCCAGAATCTTCTTCTTCAAACTCGAGCCGTCGCCGGATTCTTCCGCCCGCAGCCACGCCTCGATCGGCAGTTTGGGGCCGAAATCGCGCTCGATCGCCTCCGCGAGGCCGCCGGCGTCCCATTGGTCCTCGGCGGTGCCGCCCGGCACGAACTGATCGACCATCGTCTCGACGACTTCCTCGCGGATGCCGACGACCGCCTCGGCGACGTCCTCGGCGCTCATCAGATCGGTGCGTTGCCGATAAATGACGCGGCGCTGGTCGTTGGCGACGTCGTCATATTCAAGCAGCTGTTTGCGGGCGTCGAAGTTGTGCTGTTCCACGCGCCGTTGCGCGCGCTCAATCTGGCGCGTCAGCATGCCGCTCTCGATCGCTTCGCCCGCTTTCATGCCGACCCGGGTCATCAACGCCTTCATGCGCGTCGGATCGCCGAAGATGCGCATCAGATTGTCTTCGAGCGATAAATAGAAGCGGCTCGACCCCGGATCGCCTTGACGGCCGGATCGGCCGCGCAGCTGGTTGTCGATGCGCCGCGATTCATGCCGCTCGGTGCCGACGATGTGCAGGCCGCCGGCGGCGATGACCAGTTCGTGCCGCTGCCGCCAGTCGTCTTGAATTTGCTTCAGCTGCGACTCGGTGGGATTGCTGATCGCGTCGATCTGCATCTGCGGGCTGCCGCCGAGAACGATGTCCGTGCCGCGGCCCGCCATGTTGGTCGCGATCGTCACCGCGCCCGGCCGCCCCGCTTCGGCGACGATGTGCGCCTCGCGCTCGTGTTGTTTGGCGTTCAAGACCTCGTGCGCAATTTGCGCCGCTGCCAGCTGTTTCGCGAGGCGCTCGGAGGTCTCGATCGAGGTGGTGCCGACCAGGACCGGCTGGCCGCGCTTCACGCAATCCTGGATGTCCTCGGCTATCGCCTGAAACTTGTCGTGTTCGGTCAGGAACACGAGATCGGAGCGGTCCTTGCGGATCATCGGTTTGTGCGTCGGAATGACCGCAACCTCGAGTCCGTAGATTTCCTGGAATTCGAAGGCCTCAGTGTCGGCGGTTCCGGTCATGCCGGAGAGCTTTGCGTACAGCCTGAAGTAATTCTGGAAGGTGATCGAGGCGACGGTCTGGTTCTCTTCGCGAACCGTGACGCCCTCTTTCGCTTCTACGGCCTGGTGCAGGCCGTCGGACCAGCGGCGGCCCGGCATCGTGCGTCCGGTGAACTCGTCGACGATGATGACCTCGCCGCCGCGCACGATGTACTCGACGTCGCGCTTGTAGAGAGAATGGGCGCGCAGCGCCGCATTCAAGTGATGCATCAGGCGGATATTGGTCGCGTCGTACAGGCTCTCGCCGTCGCGCAGCAGGCCGATTTCGGCCATCAACTCCTCGACCTTGGCGTGTCCGTCCTCGGTCAATGTCGCCTGCTTGGTCTTCTCGTCGACGGCGTAATCGCCCGGGCCGTCCTCTTCCTTCTGTCTCGTCAAGCGCGGAATCAGCGTGTTGATCTTGATGTACAGCTCGGTACTCTCCTCGGCGGGGCCGGAAATGATCAGCGGCGTTCGCGCCTCGTCGATCAAGATCGAGTCGACCTCGTCGACGATCGCAAAAGCCAATTTGCGCTGTACGCGATCCTCCAGCCGAAACGCCAGGTTGTCGCGCAGATAGTCGAAGCCGAATTCGTTGTTCGTGCCGTAGGTGACGTCGCAGGCGTAGGCGGCGCGCTTCTCCTCCGGAGTCTGCGCATTCATGATGACGCCGACCTGCAAGCCGAGAAAGCGGAATACCGGAGCCATCCAGTCGGAGTCGCGTTGCGCCAGGTATTCGTTGACGGTGACGACGTGCACGCCATCGCCGCTCAAGGCATTCAAATAGGCGGGCAGCGTCGCCATCAGCGTCTTGCCCTCGCCGGTGCGCATTTCGGCGATCTTACCGGCGTGCAGCACCAGCCCACCGATCAGCTGGACGTCGAAATGGCGCAAGCCGAGCTTGCGCAGCGAAGCTTCGCGCACCAACGCGAAAGCCTCGGGCATCAGCGAATCCAGCGATGCGCCGGCCGCAAAGCGTGCCTTCAGCTCGCGCGTCTTTTCGGGAAATTGCTCATCCGGCAGATCGTGGACCGCGGCTTCGACGGCATTGGCGGCCGCGACGGTGCGGCTCAGCTCCTTGATCAGGCGCTGATTGCGGCTGCCAAAAACTTGCGTCAATAACTTCCACACGCGAGGGAATCCTCAGAAAACTTCGTATTGTACGGATAGACCGAGGAGGCGGGAAATCGTTTCGCCGGCCGATGGCCCGCTCGAAGCTCTAAGGAACCTCGCCGACGTAGCGCAGTGGATTGACCGCCACGCCGTTTTTCAAGACTTCGAAGTGCAGATGCGGCCCGGTGGAACGCCCGGTCGAGCCCGTCAAGGCGATCACCTCGCCTTTGTGCACCATATCGCCCTGCTTCACCAGCAGCTTTTCGTTGTGGCAATAGCGCGTCGCCATTCCGTTGCCGTGGTTGATTTGCACCATGTTTCCGTAGCCGGAACGCGGCGCGGCCCAGGTGACGAGTCCGGCGGCGACCGCTTCGACCGGGGTGCCGGCGGGATCCGCGATGTCGATCCCCTTGTGGAATTCCGCAAAGCCCGTGAACGGGTCCGAGCGCATGCCGAAATACGAGGAGATCCAGCCCGTCTGCACCGGGCTGCCTTCGGGGTAGATTTCCTTGTTCAGCTGGCGGGTCAGTATCAGATTCTCGAGCACACCGAGCTGCTGCTCGCGGCTCGCGAGCTCCCCTTGCAAGCTATCGACCATGGCACTGAGATTGGGCACTTCGGCGGGCTGTCCGTCGCCGCTATTGTCGCCGCCCTGCGGCGGCGGCTTGCTGAAATCGAATTCCCGGTCGTCGATATTCGCCATATGCATCAAGCGGTTACCAAGCGCATCGAGGCGGATCACACTGGCGTCCATCTCGCCCACGCGCATGGCGAGGGCATTGACCTTTTCCTGCAAATGGCGGCGCACCTGCTCGATCTGCGCCTGCTGCGCGAGGATGGCCGCCGACCAATTGCCGAGTTGGCGCAGCGGGTTTGCCGCATGCTGCCGCGAACCCAAATTCATGCCGATCGAAAACGCGCCGCCGGTGACCGCAAGCACGAGACACAGCGCGACCGCGATGACCAAGGGAAATCGCAAGTCAAATTGTTTCACCCGGCCCGATTGTCGGCCGACGAGTATGACGTTCATACGGAATGCATTTCCAACGCTGACGTCGCGCTTTTCACTGGCAACCCCGCTGTCATAGCCCAAACACTACGGCTGGAGCAGTAGACCGGTAGCTTTGCGTCCTCGTCTTTCGACGAGTATGCCGTTTAGCAGTCGGGCCAAACTATGCAGAAAAAGATGACTTAAAACAAGGATTTCCGCACACTTGTGCGATTAGATTTGCGCCGGCGGCGGCTACTGCAATGCAATATCCCAAACCTATCAGCGAGTTATTGGCGATACGTCATAAGAGGCTCGAGGACCTCGAGCGGCGCCTCAAGGAGCGCAGCGTGGTCTTGGCGCAGCTCAAGGCGCTATTGCCGGCCGAACTCGCCGCCGAGGTCGCGAGCGCCGGCATCGACCGCGGGCGCCTGTCGATCGGCGTCAGCAATGCCGCCTGGGCCTCGCGCCTGCGCTACCTGAGCGATGGCGTGCGCAGCCAACTGGCGGCGGCGCTCTGCATCGACATCGACAGCGTGCGCATACGCGTGGTGCGATCGGCGCCGTCGCCTTAGGCCTGCGCCGCGGCCGGCAGGTAGGAAATCGGCGCGTCCGCCGGACTCTCGAACGTGACCTCCTGCCAGGCGGCCTTGGATTCGATCAGCTTGCGCAGCAATTTATTGTTGAGCGCGTGGCCGGACTTGAAGCCGCTGAACTCGCCGATCAGGCTGTGGCCGAGCAGGTACAGATCGCCGATCGCGTCGAGGATTTTGTGCTTGACGAACTCGTCTTCGTAGCGCAGCCCGTCCTCATTCAGCACGCGGTAGTCGTCGAGCACGATCGCATTGTCCATGTTGCCGCCGAGCGCGAGGTTTCGCGCCCGTAGACTCTCGAGATCGCGCATGAAGCCGAAGGTGCGGGCGCGGCTGATTTCCCGCAAAAACGCGGTCGTCGAGAAATCCATCGACGCGACCTGCGAATGCTTCTTGAACGTCGGATGATTGAACTCTATCTCGAAATTCACCTTGAAACCGTCGTACGGATCGAATTGCGCCCACTTGTCGCCGTCCTCGACGCGCACGCTCTGCAATATCCGGATGAATCGTTTGGGCTCCTTCTGCTCCTCGACGCCCGCCGATTGCAGCAGGAAGACGAACGGTCCGGCGCTGCCGTCCATGATCGGCACTTCGTCGGCGCTGACTTCCACCAGGGCGTTGTCTATCCCCAAGCCCGCGAGCGCCGACAATAAATGCTCGACCGTCGAGATCTTCGCCTCGCCGCGGTGCAAGGTCGTGCCGAGCATGGTATCGCCGACGTACTCGGCGCGCGCCTTGATGTCGACCGCTTGCGGCAGGTCCGTGCGGCGAAAGACGATGCCGCTATCCGGCGGCGCCGGCCTCAAGGTCATCAGCACTTTCTTGCCCGTGTGCAGCCCGATCCCCGAGGCCCGTATGGAATTTTTCAGTGTTCGTTGATGCAGCATTGCCTAATCTAAGACCGCAGCCGTGCCATTGCGGCAAAGGTAACACAGCAGGCGCCGAAGCCTAAAGACGCGCGTCATGAAAAACCGGCGCGCCCGCGGCCGAGACCGGCCGCGGCGCGCCGCAGTAGGGAATGTTCTTCGCGCGCCCGCCTCAATCCGCCTGCCTGCGCAGGAAGGCCGGAATATCCAGCAAATCCTCGGATTCCGCCGGGCTGCGCAAGCCGTCGCCGACGGCGCGTTGACGCTGCACGGTCGGCTTGTCGAGCGCCGCATAGTCGCTCGCGGCGAGCGGCGTGGCGCGCCGCACCACCCGCATCGTCGGCGGCGGCGCGATCGCCGCGGCGGGTTCGCGCGCCGGCTTGGTCACCGGCCGGCCGAGCCCGGTGGCGACCACCGTGACCCTGATTTGATTCGCCATCTCCGCATCGATGACCGTGCCGACGACAACCGTGGCGTCGTCCGACGCGAACTGCTTGATGACGTTGCCGACCTCCTGGAATTCGCCGATCGACAGATCCATGCCGGCGGTGACATTGACCAAGATCCCCTGTGCACCGGCGAGGTTGATGTCCTCGAGCAAGGGGCTGGAGATCGCCGCCTCGGCGGCCTCGCGCGCCCGATCCTCGCCCGAGGCGCTGCCCGAACCCATCATCGCCATGCCGGTCTCCGACATGACCGTGCGCACGTCGGCGAAATCGACGTTGATCAGACCCGGTCTCGTGATCAGTTCGGCGATGCCTTGAACGGCGCCCTGCAGCACGGTATTGGCCGCCTTGAAAGCGTCGAGCAGAGTCGTCTCGCTGCCGAGCACCGACAAGAGCTTCTGATTCGGGATCGTGATCAGGGAATCGACGTATTTCGACAGCTCCAGCATGCCGTTGTCGGCGATGCGCGAACGCTTGTTGCCTTCCATCTCGAACGGTTTGGTGACGACCGCCACGGTCAAAATGCCGAGTTCCTTGGCGATTTGGGCGACCACCGGAGCAGCGCCGGTGCCCGTGCCTCCGCCCATGCCGGCGGTGATGAACAACATATCGCAGCCTTCGATCAGTTCGATGATGCGGTCTCGATCCTCCATCGCCGCTTGCCGGCCGACTTCCGGGTCGGCGCCCGCCCCCAATCCCTTGGTGATGTTACAGCCGATCTGCAGCGCGGTGCGCACTTTGGAGTGCTTCAGCGCCTGCGCATCGGTGTTGATGCAAATGAAGTCCACGCCCTCGAGCCCGGCTTGCACCATGTGCGAGACCGCGTTGCCGCCGCCTCCGCCCACGCCGAGTACCTTGATGACGGCACTTTGACTGTATGAATCCATGAGTTCGAACATTCCGCTTCTCCTTACCCGTGTTATCAAAAATTCCCCTGAAACCAGGCCTTCATGCGCTCCAATATGTTCTTCACGCCGCCGCCGAGCAGCGGCCCGTCGGCGCGCTGCGAATCCATCGCGCTTTTCGCGTACAGCAGCAGGCCGACTCCGGTGGCGTGAATCGGATTGCTGACGACATCGGCGAGACCGCTGACGTATTGCGGCACGCCGAGCCGCACCGGCATGTGAAACACTTCCTCCGCCAATTCGATCGCCCCTTCCATCTTCGCTGTGCCCCCGGTCAGCACGATGCCGGTGGCGACCGTCTCTTCGAGCCCGCTGCGCCGCAATTCGTCGCGAATCAGCGCGAACAGCTCCTCGTAGCGGGCTTCGACGATCTCGGCGAGCGTCTGCCGCGCGAGCCGCCGCGGCGGCCGATCGCCGACGCTCGGCACTTCGATCGTCTCGTCGGGGTTGGCGAGCTGCGACAAAGCGCAGGCGTACTTCAACTTGATGTCCTCGGCATACTGCGTCGGCGTGCGCATCGATACGGCGATGTCGTTGGTCACCTGGTCACCGGCGATCGGAATGACCGCCGTATGCCGGATCGCGCCGCCGCCGAACACGGCGATGTCGGTCGTGCCGCCGCCGATGTCGACGACGCAGACGCCGAGGTCCTTTTCGTCCTCGGTCAGCACGGCGAAGCTCGAGGCGAGTTGCTCCAGGACGATGTCGTCGACGGCAAGTCCGCAGCGCTGCACGCACTTGACGATGTTCTGCGCGGCGCTGTCGGCGCCGGTGACGATGTGTACCTTCGCCTCCAGGCGCACGCCCGACATGCCGATCGGGTCGCGGATGCCTTCCTGCGAATCGATGACGTATTCCTGCGGCAGCACGTGCAGGATCTTCTGGTCGGCCGGAATCGCCACCGCCTTGGCCGCGTCGATGACCCGCTCCACGTCGCCTTGCACGACCTCTTTGTCCTTGATGGCGACGATGCCGTGGGAGTTCAGGCTGCGCACGTGGCTGCCGGCGATACCGGCATAGACGGAATGAATCTCGCAGCCGGCCATGAGCTCGGCTTCCTCGACGGCCCGTTGGATCGACTGCACGGTCGATTCGATGTTGACGACGACCCCCTTCTTCAGGCCGCGCGAGGGGTGGCTGCCGATGCCGATGACCTCGAGCGAGCCGTCGACCTTGATTTCGCCGACGATTGCGACGACTTTGCTGGTGCCGATGTCCAGCCCGACGAGCAGGTTCCGATCAGAGCGCTTGGCCATTGATGTTCCGTTCCCTCAGGCTTGGGTGTCGTCGTGGTGCTTGAGCGCCGCCGGTGCCGGCGCCGTTGCGGGCGCCGAGACGGGAGCCGACGCGGTCCGCCAGCCGACGGCGAAGCCGTTCGCATAGCGCATATCCACGTAGGCGATTTCGTTCGGGTGGCGCGCCATGACCGGCGCGGCGCTGCGGATGAAGCGGTCGATGCGCGCGTCGATCTGATTGCGACCGAGGCGCACCGTCACGCCGCTGGCGACGTCCATCTCCCAGGCGCCGCGATCGTCCAGGCGCAGCGCCGCGATGCGCATCCCGGCGTCGATCATGCGCGGCTGCGTGCGCAAATAGAGCTGCGCGACCTGCGGTTCGGTTCCGGGCGGGCCGCTCAGACGCGGCAATTCCGCAGGCACATGCGCCGCGGCCGCGATGAACAAAGCGCCGCGCGTATTGACGAGCCCCGAGCCGTCCCAACTCGCGGCCGCCGTCTGTTCGATCACGGTCACGCGCACGCCGGTCGGCCAGCGGCGCTGCACGCGCACTTGGTCGACCCACGGCAAGGCCTGCACCGCCCCCTGGATCGCGTCGAGATTGGCCGACATGAATCCGGATGCGAGGTACGGCGCTACCGCCTTCTCGATTTCGACCGGCGAGACGCGCTGAAAGCTGCCGTCCATCGAGACGACGCTCAGCGGACGGTTCAAAGCCCAAGCGAGCGCAGCGAGGCCGGCGACGATGAGCGCCGGAAGCAGGCTCTTGTGCGCGAGACGCCGCCAATCGATCAGCGTATGCAGGCGGCGCCACGGCGCGGGGGCCGTCCTCTCGCGTCTCTTGAAGCGGTTGCGGCGATAGAGCACGCTCGGAATCATTTGCGCTGCCTCGCAAAGCTCGTCTCCAGCACGCGCCAGACCAGCTCCTCGAAATCGATGCCCGCGGCGCGCGCCGCCATCGGCACCAGACTGTGGTCGGTCATGCCGGGAACGGTGTTGATCTCGATGAAGTAGAACCGGCCGGTCCGCTCGTCGCGCATGAAATCGACGCGGCCCCAGCCATAACAATCGCTCGCGCGGAACGCGGCGAGCGCGCTCGCCCGCAGCGCGGCCTCCTCGCCGGCGTCGAGCCCGCTCGGGCAGCGGTACAGCGTGTCGTCGCGGAAATATTTCGCCTGGTAATCGTAGAATTCGGTCGCCGGCTCGATGCGGATCGACGGCAGGGCGTGATCCTGCAGCACGCCGATGGTGTATTCGGGGCCGGCGACGAAGCGTTCCGCGAAAACGATCGGTTCGACGGATCTTGCGGCGGCGTACGCCGGCGGCAATTCGGCGGCGGTTTTCACTTTGCTGATGCCGAGGCTGGAGCCTTGCGATGCGGGCTTGACCATCATCGGTAAACCAACCGCGGCGAGCGCGGCGGCGAAATCGCCTTCACCGGCGAGCACCGCGTAATGCGGCACTGCGCCGCCGGCGCCGGCGACGACCAGCTTGGTCTTGATCTTGTCCATCGTCAGCGACGAGGCGAGCACACCGCTGCCGGTGTACGGCACGCCCAGCCATTCGAGCGCCCCCTGCATCACGCCGTCCTCGCCGCCCGGGCCGTGCAGCGCGATCCACGCGCGCTCGAAGCGCTGCGCCGCGATTTCCTGGATGGGCAGGTCGCGCGGATCGAAACCCCGCGCATCGACGCCGCGGCGGCGCAGCGCCGCGAGCACCGCGTTGCCGGTCAACAGCGAAATCTCCCGTTCCGAGGAATCGCCGCCGAGCAGCACCGCGACCTTGCCGAAGTCGTCCGCTCGGTGCGCGCGGCGCAGGCCGTGGCCGCCGGTGAGCAGGCTCATGCCGGCTCTCCGACGATGCGCACTTCGGGCTGCAGACTGATCCCGTGCACGGCGGCGACGGTCGCCTGCACGTGCCGAATCAGCGCCTCGATGTCGGCGGCGCGCGCGCCGCCGTGATTGATGATGAAGTTCGCGTGTTTCGCCGAAACGGAGGCATCGCCGCGGCGACAACCCTTCAGGCCCGCGCTGTCGATCAGCCGCGCCGCATGCTCGCCCGGCGGATTCGTGAACACCGAGCCGCAACTCCATTCGCCGATCGGCTGCGACTGCTTGCGCCGCTCGAGCAGATCGCGGATCGCATCGGCGTGCGCGCCCGGCGCCGCCTCGAACCGCAGACGCGCGCCGACAAACCACTCGTCGTCATGTCCGATTACGCTGCGGTAGCCGATGCGAAACTCGCCGGGAGGGCGCGTGTGGGTGGTGCCGCGGCGATCGATGACGTCGACTTCGACGACATGCCGCCAGGTTTCCCCGCCCCAGGCGCCGGCGTTCATCGCCAGCGCGCCGCCTAGCGTGCCGGGAATGCCCGCGAAGAACTCGGCGGCCCCGAGTCCCCATTGCACGCATTGCCTGGCGATGCGCGCACAGGCGACGCCCGCCTGCGCATCGATGCTGGTCGCGCTCCGCCTCGCGAGCCGGCCGAGCGCCCCGTGGGTCATGATCACCGCGCCGCGAAAGCCGCCGTCGCGCACCAGCAGGTTGCTGCCCAAGCCGACCCACAGCAGCGGCACGCCCGGCGCGAGCTGGCGCAAGAACGCGGCCAGGTCGCGAAGATCGCGCGGCACGAAATATAAGTCCGCGCAACCGCCGGTGTGCCAGGAAGTATGCTTTGCCATCGGCACGTCGCGCAGCACCCGCGTGCTGAATTCGGCCGGCAGCGGCACTGCGTCCGGAGCTTTGATCATGCGCCGGCTCCGGCCGCAAGGCGTGCCTGCAGCTCGTGCGCGACCGTGCCGATATTGCCGGCGCCCATCGTCAGGACGAGATCGCCGTCGCGCAGCACGCCGCGCAACGACTCGGCGAGATCCTCGATACGCTCGACGAATATCGGCTCGACCAGCCCGCGGCCGCGCACCGCCCGGCAAATCGCCCGGCCGTCGGCACCGGCGATCGGCGCCTCGCCGGCGGCGTACACCTCGGCAACCAGCAGCACGTCGCAGTCGCCGAGGACTCGCGCGAAGTCGTCCAGTAAATCGCGCGTGCGCGAATAGCGGTGCGGCTGGAATGCCAGCACGATGCGCCGCCCCGGCCAACCCTGCCGCACCGCATCGAGCGTCGCCGCGATTTCCGTCGGATGGTGCCCGTAATCGTCGACCAGCAGCGCCTTGCCGCCGGACCAGCGCAGCTCGCCGAGCGGCTGTATCCGCCGGTCGATGCCCTGGAAATTCGCCAGCGCGCGCTGTATCGCCGCGTCGTCGACGCCGAGTTCGCTCGCGACCGCGACCGCCGCGAGCGAATTCTGCACGTTGTGGCGGCCCGGCAGGTTGATGGTGAGCGCGAGCGGCGCCCGCCCGGCGCGCAGCGCCCGGTAGTGCGAACGCATGCCTTCGCGGCGCACGCCGGCGGCGCGGACGTCGGCGGATGCTTCGAATCCGTAGGTGACGCAGGGCCTCGCGACCGCGTCGCGGATCGCCCGCACCTCGGCATCGTCGATGCACAGCACCGCGAGCCCGTAGAAAGGCAGGTTGTGCAGGAAGTCGACGAAGCTCTGCTTGAGCCGCGCAAAGTCGCCTTCATGCGTCGCCAGGTGATCGTTGTCGATGTTCGTGACGATTGCGATCATCGGCTGCAGATGCATGAACGACGCATCGCTCTCGTCGGCTTCGGCGACCAGGTAGCGTCCGGCGCCCAGGCGTGCGTTGCTGTCGGCGCTCTTCAGGCGGCCGCCGATCACGAACGTCGGGTCGAGCCCGCCCTCGGCCAAGACACTCGCGATCAGGCTGGTCGTCGTCGTCTTGCCGTGCGTTCCGGCGACCGCGATCGAATATCGAAAGCGCATCAATTCGCCGAGCATTTCCGCGCGCGGCACGACCGGTATGCGCCTCGCGAGCGCCGCGGCCACTTCCGGATTATCCCGGCTCACGGCGCTCGAGAAGACGACCACGTCCGCGGCTCCGAGGTGCTCGGCCTTGTGCCCCGTAAACACCGTCGCGCCGAGACGCGCGAGGCGCGCGGTGACGCCGTTGTCTTTGATATCCGAGCCCTGCACTTGGTAGCCGAGATTCAGCAGCACCTCGGCGATCCCGCCCATGCCGCTGCCGCCGATGCCGACGAAGTGAATCCGCTGGATGCGCCGCATGCGATTGTTCATCGCGGCTCTCCCGCGGCGATGCAAAAATCGGCGAGCCGCGACGCCGCGTCGGTGATCGCCGAGGCGCGCGCCGCCTGCGCCATCGACAGCAGCCGCTCGCGGTCGGCGCCCATCTCCATGATCAAGCCGCCGAGCCGTTCGGCGTCGAGGTCGCGCTCCTGCACGATGCGTGCGCCGCCGATGCGCGCCAACGCTTCGGCGTTCCTGGTCTGATGGTCGTCGACCGCGGCCGGAAACGGAATCAGCAGCGCGCCGAGACCGGCCGCCTGCAACTCGGCGATCGTCAGCGCGCCGGCCCGGCATATCGCCATATCGGCCCAACCGTAGGCCTCGGCCATGTCGTCGATGAAGGCGGCCGTTTGCGCATCGATGCGCGCACGCGCATAGGCATCGCGTACCGCCGCAAGATCGCGCGCTCCGGTCTGGTGGCGCAGCTGCGGGCGAAACTCCACGGGCAGCGTCGAGAGCGCGGCGGGCAGCCATTCGTTCAGGCGCCGCGCTCCCTGGCTGCCGCCGATCACGAGCAACCGCAGCGGTCCCGACCGGCCGGCGAAGCGCAGCGCCGGCGCCTCGAGGGCCGCAATGTCGGCGCGCACCGGATTGCCGATGCAGAGCGCGTGGACACCGCCGCCGAAGCTGCCGGGAAAGGCCTCGAGCACCTGCACCGCGAGCCGCGCGAGCCAGCGGTTGGTCATGCCGGCGACGGCATTCTGTTCATGAATCAACAGCGGAATGCGCAGCAGCCATGCGGCGATGCCGCCCGGACCGCTGACGAAACCGCCGGCGCCGAGCACTGCGCGCGGCCGGCGGCGGCGCAGGACGCGCGCCGCTTCGACGACCGCCCGGCCGATCGAGAACGGCGCGAGTAGCCGCGCCGGCAAGCCCTTGCCGCGAATTCCCGCGACCCGCAGCCAATCGATCGGAAAGCCGTTCGCCGGCACCAGGCGCGCTTCGAGGCTCGCCGGCGTCCCTAGCCAGACGACCGAGACACCGCGCTCGCGCAGGACTTCGGCGGCCGCAAGCGCCGGAAACACGTGGCCGCCGGTGCCGCCGGCCATGATCAACACCGGGCCGCCGATCATCGCGCCCCCACGCCTGCGCGCATCACCGCGGCGCGCGAGCTGCATTTGACCTCGTGGTAGATCCGCAGCAATACCCCGATCCACGCCAGGGTCACGAGCAGACTGCTGCGTCCGTAGCTGAGCAGCGGCAGCGTCAGCCCCTTGGTCGGCAGCACGCCCATGTTGACCCCCATGTTGACGATCGCCTGCAGGCCGATCCACACGCCGAAGGCGAGCGCCAGGTACGATTGAAAGCGCAGTCCCGCGCGCGCGGCCAGCCGCGAAATCTGCAGCGCCCGCCACACCAGCGCGACGAACAAGGCGATGACGCCGAAGACGCCGGCCAGCCCGAGCTCCTCGGCAAGCACCGCGAACACGAAGTCGGTATGCGCCTCCGGCAGGTAAAAAAGCTTCTGCACGCTGTTACCGAGGCCGACGCCGAACCAGGATCCGCGGCCGAAGGCGATCAGCGACTGCGTCAACTGAAAGCCGCTATTGAACGGATCGTCCCAGGGATGCAGGAAGACGGTGATGCGCTTCAGCCGATAGGCCGAGGTCAGCGCCAGCAGGCCGAATATCAGCACCGCCGCGCACATCAACAGGAGCACGTGGCGCAGGCGCGCGCCGGCGACGAACAGCACCGCGATCCCGGTCGCGAACAGCACGATCGTCGCGCCGAAATCCGGTTCGAGGATCAGCAGAACCGCGGCGACGCCGATCAGCGCCACCGGCTTGAGGATGCCGACCATCGTCTGCTCGAGCTCGGCGCGCTTGCGCACGCTGTAGCTGCAGACCCAGTTCAGGACCAGGACTCGCGCGACTTCCGAGACCTGGAAATTCGCCGGACCGATGCGCAGCCAGCGCCGCGCGCCGTTGACCATCGAGCCGATTCCCGGTATCAGCACCAGCAGCAACAGCGTCAACCCGCAGAGCAGCAGGAACAAGGCGTATTTTTGCCACAATTCGCTGCGCACGCGGGTGACGCCCCAGGCGAACGCGATGCCGAACAGGCCGTAGAAAAACTGCCGCTTCAAGAAAAAGAACGGATCGCCGAAACTGCGCGCCGCGATCGACATCGAGGCGGACGTGACCATGATCAGGCCGACGAGGAACAAGGCGGCCGCCAAACCGAGCGTCACCCCGTCCCAGGCGAACGGCATTCGATCGCGTGCACGCAAGCCGTAAGTCATGGCGGTGGCGCTCATCCAGGCCTCCCGGCGATGCTGCGCACCGCGGCCGCGAACGCATCGCCGCGCGCGGCGTAGTCGCGGAACATGTCGAGGCTGGCGCACGCCGGCGACAGCAGCACGGTATCGCCCGGCCGCGCGGCGCGCGCCGCGGCGGCGACCGCTTCCTCCATCGAGGCGGCACGTTCGATCTCGCAGACTCCGGCGATCGCGGCCGCAACCCGGGCGGCATCCGCGCCGATCAACAGCGCACGGCGGACCTTGCCGCGCAAGGCCGCCGCAAGCGGCGTGAAGTCCTGGCCCTTGCCGAGGCCGCCGAGAATCATCAGCAGCGGTCCTTCGCTGCCGGCGACGGCGGCGATCGTCGCACCGACGTTCGTGCCCTTCGAATCATCGACGTAACGAACGCCGTCGACGGTGCGCAGCCATTGCGAGCGGTGCGGCAATCCGGGAAAGGTCTGCAGGGCCGCGAGCATCGGCGCGAGCCGCAGTCCCGCCGCTTCGCCCAAGGCGAGCGCGGCAAGCGCGTTGGCCGCGTTGTGGCGGCCGCCGATTTTCAGGCGCGCGACGTCGAGCAGCCGTTCGCCGCGGCGCGCCAGGTGGGTCGCCGCGCCGTCCGCGACCAGCATGTAGTCCGCATCCGCGGCGGCGATCGAGAACGTGCTCGTCGGCACGCCTTTGCGGCGCATCGCCATCACCGACGGGTCGTCCGCGTTCAAGACGACCGCCGCGGCATCGGCGAGTATCCGCTGCTTCGCGCGCGCGTATTCGGTGATGGTCGCGTAACGGTCCAGGTGATCGGCGCTGACGTTGAGCACGGCCGCGACGAGCGGCTTGAGCGAAGAGGTCGATTCCAATTGAAAGCTCGACAGCTCGAGGACGTACAGATCCGGCGTCGGTCCCTCGAGCAGGTCGAGAGCCGGCTCGCCGAGGTTGCCGCCGGCCTGCACCCGCTTGCCCTGCGCGCGCGCCAGGTGCGCGACCAGGCTCGTCACCGTGCTCTTGCCGTTCGTGCCGGTGATGCCGACGACCGGCGCGCGCGCCGCGCGCGCGAACAATTCGACGTCGCCGATGACCTCGATGCCGCGGGCGCGCGCAGCCCGCGCGATCGGCTCCTCGAGCGACACGCCGGGCGAAATCAGCACCTGCGAGGCGCCGTCGAGCAGCGACAAATCGAAGCCGCCGACGCGGATGTCGAGCCGCAGGGCGAGCTCGCCCAAATCCGCAAGACCGGGCGGCGCCGCGCGCGTGTCGGTGGCGCTCACGGCCACGCCGCGCTTGGCGAGATAGCGCAGGCAGGAAGCGCCCGTTTTGCCGATGCCGAGGACGACGCTGCTCATCATCGGATCTTCAAGGTCGCGAGACCGGCCAGCACTAAAACGAAACTGATGATCCAGAAGCGCACGATCACCTTGGGTTCGGCCCAGCCCTTCAATTCGAAGTGATGATGGATCGGCGCCATGCGGAACAGGCGTTTGCCGGTGAGCTTGAAGGAGGCGACCTGCAGCATCACCGACACCGTCTCCAGCACGAACACGCCGCCCATGACAAAGAGGACGATCTCCTGGCGCACGATAACCGCGGCGGTGCCGAGCGATGCGCCGATCGCCAGCGCGCCGACGTCGCCCATGAATACTTGCGCCGGATAGGCGTTGAACCACAGAAACCCGAGGCCGGCGCCGACCAAGGCCGCGCTGAAGATCAAGACCTCGCCCACGCCCGGTATGTACGGTATCTGCAGATAGGCTGCGAATTTGACGTTGCCGGTCGCGTAGGCGAACACGCCGAGCGCGGCGGCCACCATGACGGCCGGCATGATCGCAAGTCCGTCCAGGCCGTCGGTCAAGTTAACCGCATTGCTGGTACCGACGATCACGAAATAGGCGAAGGCGATGAAAGTCGCGGCGCTCATCGGCACCGCTACGCTCTTGAAGAACGGAACGTACAGCGAGGTCTCCGCCGGCAATTGATGAAAGTGTTGCAAAGCGAATGCCGCGCCGATTGCCACGATCGATTGCGCCAGATATTTGTAGCGCGCCGCGAGTCCCTTGGAATTACCGACGATGAGCTTCAGATAATCGTCGCATAGGCCGATCAAGCCGAAGGCGAGCGTGGTCGCGAGCAGTATCCAAATGAAGCGGCTGCGCAGGTCCGCCCACAATAGGGTGCCGAACGCGATCGCCACCAATATCAGGCCGCCGCCCATGGTCGGCGTCCCGGCCTTCGGCAAATGCGATTTCGGGCCGTCGCTGCGCACCTGCTGGCCGATCTGATAGCGGTTCAGGGTATCGATCATGCGCGGGCCGACGAACAGGGCGACCGCCAGGGCGGTCATCGCCGCAAAAATGCCGCGCAACGTGAGGTACTGGAATACGTGGAACTCGGAATGGCGCTTGGCGAGATATTCGCTGAGATAGAGCAGCATGACGGCGTCAACTCGCTTTGACCGCGGGTTTGGCCGCGGCGCCGGTCAGCGCCGCAACGACTCGTTCCAGGCGATTGACGCGCGAGCCCTTGACGAGCACCGTGACGGCGGGCGAAATCTCGCCCTGCAGCCGGCGGATCAGCGCCTCGCAGTCCGCAAACCATTCCGCGCCGCTGCCGAAGGCCTCGACGGTGCGCGTCGCCAGACGGCCGAGCGCGAACAGGCGCGCGACGCCGCAGGCGCGCGCATACGCGCCGATCTCGGCATGGCTCGCCTCGGCGCTCGCGCCGAGTTCGCCCATGTCGGCGAACACCAGCCATTTCACCCCCGCCTGCGCGGCGAGCACGTCCAAACCTGCGCGTACCGAGCTCGGGTTGGCGTTGTACGAGTCGTCGATGATCCAGCTGCTGCGCGCGCCCATTTTCAGCTGCAGGCGCCCGGCAACGGCGCGAAAATCGGCGAGGCCGGCCGTGATATCGGCGAGCGTCGCACCGGCGGCCGCGGCGGCGGCGGCCGCCGCCGCGGCATTCATGACGTTGTGCACGCCGCCGGCGCGTACCACGATCGGCGACTCTCCCTCGGCGCACACCAAGGTGAAGCGGATGACGAACTCGCCGCCCTCGATGCCCTGTGCCGCATTCGCGGCGACGAAATCCGCGCCGCGGCGGCGGCCGAAGGCGATGATGCGGCGGCTACCGGCGAGCTCACGCCAGTAGTCGGCGTAGGCGTCGTCGGCGTTGATGACCGCGGCGGCCCCGGCGTCGAGGCATGCGATGGTCTCGCCCTCGCCGCGCGCAACGCCATCGAGATCGCCGAAGCCCTGCAGATGCTCGGCGCCGGCATTGGTGATCAACCCCACGGTGGGACGCACCAGCGGCATCAGGGCGGCGACGTCGCCGAGGCGATTCGCGCCCACCTCGACGACGGCGCTGCGGTGCACGGCATCGAGGCGCAGCAGGGTCAAGGGCACGCCGATGTGATTATTGAGATTGCCGCGCGTCGACAGGCAAGCGCCATTGCGCGACAGAATCGCGGCGATCATCTCCTTGCAGGTGGTCTTGCCGTTGCTGCCGGCGACGGCGATCACCGGCAGTTCGAACTCGCGGCGCCACGCTTGCGCGAGCGCCTGCAGGGCTTGCAGCGTGTCGCGCACCAGGATTTGCGGCCGCGCCAGCGGCAATGGACGATCGACCAGTACGCCGACCGCTCCGGCCGCCGCCGCCGCCGCCGCGTAATCGCCGCCGTCGAATTTAGGGCCGCGCAAGGCGACGAACAGCGCCCCCGCCTCGAGCGTGCGACTGTCGGTCGACACCGACGCGAACGGCAGGTCCGGGCCGGTCAAGGTGCCGCCTACCGCGCGCGCGGCCTCTTGCAGGCTGCGCTTCATGCGGCCTCGACCAGATGGCGCCGCGCTTCGACACGGTCGCTGAACGCGCGGCGCTGCAAACCGTAGATCTGGTAGTCCTCGTGGCCCTTGCCGGCGATCAGCACCAGGTCGCCGTGCGCCGCTTCGCCGAGCGCAGTCGAAATCGCCTGTGCGCGGTCGTGGATGACGCGCACCGTTCGGGATTGGATGCCGCTGAGGATATCGTGGACGATCGCGTCGGGATCCTCGGAACGTGGGTTGTCGTCGGTGACGATGATTCGATCGGCGAACTCGTCGGCCGCCGCCCCCATCAGCGGACGCTTGCCGGCGTCGCGGTCTCCGCCGCAACCGAACACGCACCACAAAGCGCCGCGGCAATGCTCGCGCAGCGCCGTCAGCGCCTTGGCGAGCGCGTCCGGCGTATGCGCATAATCGATGACGGCCGTGGGTCTGTCGCAGCCGGCCGATTCGACCATTTCCATCCGGCCGGGCGGCGGCTGGCACTCGCCGAGCGCGGCGGCGGCCTCGGCGAGCGGCACGCCGCGGGCCGCAAGACAGGCGACGACGATCAAAGCGTTCTCGGCATTGAAGCGGCCGATCAACTTCGCCCGCAAACTGGCGGTGCCGAATGTGCCGGCGAGCTGCATGACGATGCCGCGCGGCTCCGCCGACACGGTCTGCGCATGCAGCGAGCGCTGCGCGAGCCAGCCGGAATCGCCGTGGCCGACCCAAACGGCGACCAGCGGCACGCGGCCGGCGTAGCGTTGCGCGAGTTCGCGGCCAAACTCATCGCCAACATTGATGACGGCCTGCTGCAATTCCCCGAATTCCAGCAAGCGCGCCTTGGCCGCGCCGTACGCCTGCATCGATTCGTGGTAATCCAGGTGATCGCGGCTCAGATTGGTGAACGCGGCCGTGTGGAAGCGCACGCCGGCGACGCGATGCTGATCGAGCGCATGCGAGGATACTTCCATGGCCACCTCGCGCACGCCGCTGGTGCGCAGCTGCGAGAGCATGCGATGCACGCTGACCGCATCGGGCGTGGTGTGCGATAGCGGCGCCAGAGCGCCGGCTCGTCCCCAGCCGATGGTACCGGCGTAAGCGGCCGGCGTCCCCAGGCGCTCCAGACATTGGGCCAGCAGAAAGGCGCAGGTCGTCTTGCCGTTCGTGCCGGTGACTCCGCAGACCGTCAGCTGCGCGGACGGCCAGCCGAAGAAGCGGTCGGCAATGCGCCCCGCAAGCATGGACAAATCGGCAAGCGGCGCCGCGAATACCGACTGCGGCAATGCCGGCGCCGAGTTCCGCCCGTCCGGCTCCCATAGCACCGCGCTCGCCCCGCGGTCGGCGGCCTGCGCCGCGAACTCCAGACCGTGCGAGCGCCTGCCGCGCAGAGCCAGGAACAGGCTGCCGGGCCGGACCTGCCGGCTGTCCTGCGTCAGATCGGCGACCTGCGCGGCGGTCGCGGGAATCGCCCCGATGCCGTCCAACAGCCACATCAGACTGACCGCGCGGTATGCATCGCCGTTCTCGGTCATGGCGTATCGTTGCGCGCCAGCGCCGGGCGCGGCACGTTCTGCAGATCGTCGGGAGGCACGTCCATCAGCCGCAGTGCACCGGACATGACGCTCGAAAATACCGGCGCCGCCACTTCGCCGCCGTAGTACTCGCTGCCGCTCGGTTGATCGATGATCACGACGGTCGCGAACTTCGGCCGCGAAGCCGGCACCAGCCCTGCGAACACCGCCATGTATTTGTTGGTCGAATAGCCGCCGTCGTAGGATTTCCACGCCGTACCCGTCTTGCCGGCGACCTTGTAGCCGATGATCGCCGCGCGCGGGGCGGTACCGTCTGCGGTCACGACGTGCTCCATCAAGCGCACCAGCGCATTCGCGACGTGCGCGCTGATGACGCGTACGCCGTCGACCGGCCCGCTGACTCGTTCAAAGGTGATCGGCCGCTCGATACCGCCGGCGCCGATCGTCGCATAGGCGTGCGCGAGCTGCAGCGGCGTCACCGACAAGCCGTAGCCGTGCGACAGCGTCGCGATGCCGATCGGCCGCCAGTGGGAATAATTCGTGAGGATGCCGGCCGATTCGCCCGGAAACTCGCTGCCGGTGACCTGCCCGAAACCGAGGCTGGTCAGCGTCTCCCAAATCAGTTTGGGCGGCAGCGACAGCGCGACCTTCGCGGCGCCGACGTTGCTGGATTTCGCGAGCAGCGTCGCCAGATCGATCGCGCCGAGATCGTGTTCGTCCTCGAAGACCTTGTCGCCCACCTTCATGAACCCCGGCGAGGTATCGACGACGCTGTCGGCGCGGTATTGTCCCGAGGCGAGCGCCGCGGCAATGATGAACGGCTTGATGCTGGAGCCGGGCTCGAAAATATCGGTGACGGCGCGGTTGCGGTACAGGCGCGGCCGCAGCTGGTCGCGGTTATTGGGGTTGTACGAGGGCTGGTCCACCATCGCCAGCACTTCGCCGGTATCGCAATCGATGACGGTGACGGAGCCGGCGCGCGCCCGGTATTGCCGCACCGCCTCTTTCAGCGCCCGGTACGCCAGGTATTGAATCCGCAAATCGATGCTCGTGACCAGATCGCGGCCCGGCCGCGGCGCGCGGATGCTGTCGACGTCTTCGACATAATGGCCGTACATGTCCTGCAGAACGCGCTTGGCGCCGTCGCGGCCGTTCAGCATTTGGTCATAGCTCAGCTCCAGGCCCTCCTGGCCGCGGTCGTCGATCGTCGTGAAGCCGACGACGTGCCCGCTCACCTCGGCGGCCGGATAGAAGCGCTGGTATTCGCGCAACAGGTAAACGCCGGGAATGTCGAGGCTCTTGATGCGTGCGGCCTGATCCGGGGGCAGGTGCCTGACCAGGTAGAGGAACTTGCGGCCGAGATTGCTGGTGATGCGCCGCGCGAGCGATTGTTCGTCGACTCGCAGCGCCGCCGCCAATATCGGCAGTTGATCGAGGTTTGCCTGGATCTCCTGCGGATTGACCCAGATGCTGTCGACCGGCGTGCTGATCGCGAGCGGCTCGCCGTTGCGGTCGGTGATGGCGCCGCGGTGGGCGACGATCGTCACGACGCGCAGCGAGCGGTCGTCGCCCTGCTTGGTGAGAAAGCGATGTTCCATCACCTGCAGCTGCACCGCCCGCGCGGCGAGCAGCGCCGCGCCGAGCAGCACCAGCGTGAGCACCAGCGCCGACCGCCAGCCATAGGTCTTGAGTTGGCCGTCTGGCCCGCCGGCGCGCGCTTTCACGGCCGTACGATCCGCACTTCGCCCGGCTGAGGAATCGACATGTGCAATTCGCTGTCGGCCTTCTTTTCGATCAGAGCGTTGGAAGACCAGGTGCTCTGTTCGAGTTCCAGGCGCCCCAACTCGATGTCCAGGGAATCGCGCTTGGTGTTCACCGTCTCCAGGCGTTCGAAAAGCGCGCGCGCCCGAAAGCGCGCGTAAACCACCGCGGTCGCGCTGAAAAGCACCGCGAGCCACAGCACCGGCAGGACGATCCGCAGAATTTTGCGCTCGCTCATGCGGCGAGGCCCTCCGCGAGCCGTTCGGCGACGCGCAGGCGCGCGCTGCGCGCGCGCGGATTGCTCTGCATTTCGGCAGCCGTGGGCACGATCGACTTGCCGACCAAGCGCAGCTGCGGCCGCGCCTGCGGCGGAATCTGCGGCAATCCGGCATACACGGGATCGGTCAGCGAGTGGCGGCGCATGAACTGCTTGACGATGCGATCCTCGAGCGAGTGGAAGCTGATGACCGCGAGACGCCCGCGCGGTGCGAGCCGCTCGAACGCGGCCGCGAGTCCCGCGTGCAGTTCGCCGAGTTCGTCGTTGACGTAAATACGCAGGGCCTGAAAGACGCGCGTGGCCGGATGCTTATTGCGCTCGCGCGTCGGGCAGACGCGCGCGATCATCTGCGCCAATTGCAGCGTCCGCAGGAACGGCGTGGTTTTGCGGTCGGCGACGATCGCGCGGGCGATGCGCAGCGCGAAGCGCTCCTCGCCGAACTCGCGGAAAATCCGCGCCAGTTCATTCGCCGGAGCCGTGTTGACGACGTCGGCCGCGCTTCGGCCGTGCGCGCCGCCCATGCGCATGTCGAGAGGCCCGTCCTGCGCGAAGCTGAAGCCGCGCGCGGCGTCATCGAGCTGCGGAGAAGAGACGCCCAGGTCGAACAAGATGCCGTCGAGGCGCAGTCCCGGCCGCACGCGTTCGGCGCAGACGCCGAGCGCCGAGAACGGCGCCAGGAAGATCGCGACGCGCGCATCGCCGCCGTAGCGGCTGCGCGCTGCGGCGACCGCCTCGGCGTCGCGGTCCAAGCACAGCAAGCGGCCGCCGGCGATGAGCTTCTCGAGGATCGCCTGCGCGTGGCCGCCGCGGCCGAAAGTCGCGTCCAGGTACGCGCCGTCCGCGCGGACGTTGAGCGCCGCCACGGCTTGCACGAGCAGCACCGGCATGTGAATTCGCTCCGCTGTTTCCTGCACCGTCAACGGACCTGCGCTCTGAAGTCGCGTGCTGCGGATCACAGCGACAGGGTTTCGAGTTCGGCGGGCAAATCGGCCGCGGGTTCCTCGCCCGCAAGCCATTCATCGCGTCGCTCGTTCCACCGCGCCTCATCCCACAATTCGAAACGCACGCCCTGGCCGATCAACATCGCGTCGCGCGTAAGCAAGGCGAACTCGCGCAGCTTCGGCGGCAACAACAAGCGGCCGTGACCGTCGAGTTCGAGATCGGTGGCGTGACCGACCATCAGCCGCTGCAGCCGCCTCGCCTGCGCGTTCAATGTCGGCAAACGCATCAGCTTGCGCTCGATCTCTTCCCAATCGGGCAACGGATAGATCAACAGGCATTGGTCCTTGTCGACGGTGATCACGAGCTTGCCGCCGCAAAGTTCCTGCAGCCGTTCGCGATACCGGGTCGGCATGACGATCCGGCCCTTGGCATCGAGAGTTAATTTGTTGGCGCCGCGAAACATTGGTATCAATGGGTCGCTCTGACCCATTTTCTCCCACTTTTTCCCACTTGCCGCCACTATAGGGATCGGCGCGTCGGACTGTCAACGTCTTAAGTTAAAAAAACCCCCGTATTGACAGTGACTTAGGTCACATTCCGGGAACAGAATGCGCACTGGGGTGCGTGGCTTCTATCATTTCAAGCCGTTAGAGGTCTTTTCTGGACTTCGCCGCAGGAGTCAAACCGCGAGCGCCGGACGGCGGACGGCGCGCGTCGCTGCATCGATGACGATGCAACGACGAAAAAGGGAGTCGGCCGGTAAGCCGGGTTCTGTCGTGGACAGTCATTCCTCTGGGATGCACGTCGCCGTACACCTCAAGCGACCTACCCGGAAGCCCATGTGGGCCACATGTCGCGGCCGGTATGCGCCGCTCGCTTCCCTATTTGGTCTTGCTCCAGGTGGGGTTTGCCGTGCCACCGATGTTGCCATCGGCGCGGTGCGCTCTTACCGCACCATTTCACCCTTACCGGCGCCGCTCGCGCGGCGCTTAGGCGGTATCTTTCTGTTGCACTTTCCGTGGGCTCACGCCCCCCAGGTGTTACCTGGCACCTAGCCCGATGGAGCCCGGACTTTCCTCCATGCGTGATGACGCACAGCGACTGTCTGGCCGACTCTTGGCATGCACCATACGCAGGTGCGCGGATTATTGCGAGGCGGATTCGCGCTGCAGCGCCAGCGCCCGCTTGTACGCCTCGTTATGGCGCACGCCGACGATGCGCGCCGCGAGGCGCGCCGCTTGCGCGAGCGGCAATTCATCGAGCAGCGCGCCGAGCACTCGGTCCAAATCCCGCGCCTCGTCGGCGGCCGCCGTGGGCGCGGCAGCGGCGATCACGACGACGATCTCGCCACGGCAAAAATCCGCGTCCTCGGCGGCGCGCGCCTTGAGCTCGCCGAGCGTTGCGCGGTAAATCGTCTCATGCAGCTTGGTCAGTTCACGCGCCACCGCCGCATGCCGCGCTGCGCCGAACGCGGCGGCGCAATCCTCGAGCATTTCGCGCAGGCGATGCGGCGATTCGTAGAACACCAGCGTGCGCGGCTCCATCGCGAGCGCCGCCAGACGGCGGCGGCGCGCCGCGCCGCGCGCCGGCAGGAAGCCTTCGAATGCAAAGCGCGCCGTCGGCAGCGCGGCGACCGACAGCGCCGCGAGCGCCGCACACGGTCCCGGCACGCAGGTGATTTCGATGCCCGCCGCAGCCGCCGCGCTCAGCAGCTCGAAGCCCGGATCGCTGATCGCCGGGGTTCCGGCGTCGCTGATCAGAGCGAGATCCGCGCCGCCCTCGAGTCGCCGGAGAAGTTCCGCGGTGCGCCGCCGTTCGTTGTGTTCGTGCAGCGAAATCAGCGGCGTGTGCACATCGAAGTGGCGCAGCAGCGGGCCGCTGTGCCGGGTGTCTTCGGCCGCGATCAGCGCACAGCTTTGCAGCACCTCCCGCGCCCGCGAACTGAAGTCGCCGAGGTTGCCGATCGGCGTCGCAACGACATAGAGCCTGCCCGGGGGGTTGTTTGCCACTATAATCCGCGCCTTGACAGCGTTAAGGCCAATAGGTGTAGAGGGTATGGCAGCGATCCGCCGGCGTCCATGGTTAATCCCCTGCATCGCCGCGTGCCTGGCTTTGAGCGTCGCCGGCTGCACGCTGATCGCGCCGGTCGAATCCCCGGCGGCGCAGCAGAACGCGGCCGACCGCCTCGCCAGCGACGGCCGCCACGCCGAAGCCGCGCAAGCCTACGCCGCGCTCGCCGCCGAGCCGTCGGCCAATCACGACTACTTCGAACTGCGCAGCGCCGCGCAATGGCTCGCCGCCGGCAATATCGCCGCGGCCCGGCAGGCGTTCGCGGCCGTCTCCGCCGCAGCGCGCACGCAGCTTCCCGCCTTGCGCGCGCTGCTCGGCGCCGAGCTTGCGCTCGCCGGCAACGACGGCGCCGGAGCGCTGCGCGAACTGCACCGCATGGCCGTGCCGACGCTGCCCGACGAGGCGCAGGAATATTGGTGGCTGCGCGGCCGCGCCGAGTTCTTGGCGGACGATCCGGCCGCGGGGGTGCGCGCCTACGTCGAAAGGGAGCGTTGGCTCGGCAGCCCGGCCGCGGTTCGCGCGAACCGCGACGAGCTGTTCGCGCGCATACGCACCGCGGCCGCCCGCGGCGATTCCTTCGCGGCCCCGCCGAATGCGAACCCGATCGTCGGCGGCTGGCTGGCGCTGGGACCGATCGCGCTGGAACTGGACCGCAACCCGATGCATGTGTCCGCCGCCCTGGCCGAATGGCGGGCGCGCTTTCCGATGCATCCGGCCGATGATGCACTGCAGAGAGCCGCGCAAACTCAACTGCGCGCCGTCACGCAATTCCCGAATCAGATCGCCTTGTTGTTGCCGCTCTCCGGTCCCGCAGAAGCCGTCGGCACGGCGGTGCGAGACGGCTTCATTTCCGCGTACTTCGAACAAGACGCCGCATCGCGCCCGCGCGTGAAGATCTACGATGCCGCCGCGCAGCCGGTCGCCGCTGCCTACGATCAAGCTATCGCCGACGGCGCCGATTTCGTCGTCGGGCCGCTGACCAAGGACGGCGTCGCGGCGCTGGCGCCGCTCGCCGGCCGCGTTCCGGTGCTGGCGCTGAACTTCCTCGGCACGGCGGTGGCGACCCCGCGCAATTTCTACCAATTTGCCTTGTACCCGGAGGACGAGGCGAAGATCGTCGCGCGCCGCCTCATCGCCGACGGCCGGATGCGCGGCATCGCGATCGTGCCTCAAGGCGAATGGGGAGAGCGCGTCGCCGGCGCATTTACAGCGGAACTCGACCGCCTCGGCGGCGCGGTCCTCGACTTGGAGCGCTACGACGCGGCGCAGATCGATTTTACCGACATCATCGAATCGGCGCTGCAAATACACGAGGTCAAAGGCGGCCCGGCGACGCACAGGGCCGACGCCGCCTTCATATTCATCGCCGCCTCGCCGGGCACCGCGAGGCTGATCGTGCCGCAATTGAAATTCCACTATGCGGGCGATATTCCCGTGTATGCGATGCCGGACGGTTTCGCTGCGGATCCGCGCGCGAATTCCGACATCGACGGCCTGCGGTTTGCGGACATGCCGTGGATGATATCCGCGGACCCGGTGACTGCCGGGATCCGCGATGCGGTGCGTGCCGCCTGGGCTGCGGGAACCTCGCGCCGCGACCGGCTGTATGCATTCGGCTTCGACGCATATCGTCTGGTGCCGGCCCTGCGTTCTGGTTACTTCAGCGGCGGCGCGGAAATCTCCGGCATGACCGGCAGGCTGCGGCTCGATGGTCGGAACCGCATTCGCCGCAGCCTCGACTGGGCAAAGATCGAAGACGGCATCCCGCAGCCCCTTCCCCCGCGGCCCCAGGTCCCCGAGCTCCCGGCTGCGCAGCCCCCGGCTCCGCAATCACCGGGCCAGTAGCCGCAAGCGGCGGGGTTTTACCGCGAATTGCCCCAATATCGCCGGCGACGGCGCAGCGCCGGTCGGTCATGCTGAGGCCATGATCGAAGTATCCCGCGCCAATCGCCGCGCGCGCTGCGCCGCCCTGCGGGGCCTGCGCGGTCGTACGGCGGAACGCCTCGCCGAAGGCTATCTCGCCGCGCAGGGCCTCGAGGTGATCGCACGCAATTTCCGCTGCCGGCTCGGCGAACTCGACCTTGTTTGCCTTGATGCCGGCGAGTTGGTGGTCGTCGAAGTACGGCAGCGCTCGCGCGGCGATTTCGGCGGCGCACTCGCATCGGTGACGGCGGCGAAGCGGCGCCGGATCGTGCGCGCCGCCGCGCTGTTCCTGATGCGTTCGGCAGCGGCACACAATGCCCCGGTACGCTTCGACGTCGTCGGCATCCAAGGGCGGCCCGAAGCGGCGTACGAATTGATCTGGATCAAGGCGGCATTTTGCGCGGCTTGAGGCGCGCGCGCCGCCGCCTCACTTGACGACCTGCAGCTTCGGGCGTTTGCCCGGCGTCGCCGCCGACTTGCCGCCGGAAGCCTTGCCGCCCGCGGCCCTGCCGCCGGCGGCGGCCGCCGGCGGCCCGTCCGTGGGATCGGGATCGGCATCGCCTTCGGGAAAAATCATGCCTTGTCCGGTCTCTCGCGCGTAGATGCCGAGTACCGCGCGCACCGGCACCCGCACGGCAAAGCTGGCGCCGCCGAAGCGCGCCTCGAAGCTCAGGAAATCGTTGTTGAGCTGCAGCATTTGCGTCGCCGTCACACTGACGTTGAGCACGATCTTGCCGTCCTTGACGTATTGGCGCGGCACCGCAACCCCTGCGGCGTTTGCATCGACGACGATGTGCGGCGTCTCGCCGCTGTCGGTGATCCATTCGTGCAGCGCGCGCAGCAGGTACGGACGGCGCGCCTTCAATGCCGCATGCCCCGTTCGGCCTCGGTCAGCGATGCGCGGAACGCCGGCCGCAAAAAGATCGAGTGCATGTATTTGACGATCGGCTGCGCCTGGCCCGGCAACTCGATGCAATAGAGCGGCAGGCGCCACAAAATCGGCGCGATGCTCGCGTCGACCAGCGAAAAGTCGTCGCTCAGAAAGAACGGCTTCGCCTTGAACACTTCGGCGCTGGCGGCAATCGCTTCGCCCAGGACTTTGCGGCTCTGCGCAGCGGTCTTGCCGTGCGGATCGGCTTCGATGTCGGCGGCCATCGCATACCAATCGCGCTCGACCCGGTACAGAGCCACTCGGAACTGCGCACGCGTCACCGGGTCGATCGGCATCAGCGGCGGATGCGGAAAGCGCTCGTCCAGGTAATCGATGATGACCCGCGAGTCGTACAAGACCAAATCCCGGTCCACGAGCGTCGGTAGACTGTGGTAGGGATTCAGATCGAGCAGGTCCTCGGGCAACTTGCCGACGTCGACGTTGACCACATCGATCGAAATGCCCTTCTCCGCGAGCACTATGCGGGTCCGGTGACTCCACGGGTCAGTCGGCGCCGAAAACAATGTCATCACCGCCCGACGTGCCACGAACGCTCTCTCCTGATCGCGATGAGGCCTTCCCCGGTTGCTCCGTTCACGGCGAACGCGATCGTGCGCCGCCTATGTTCAATGCACGTCCTTCCAGTATTCCTTCTTCAGCAGGTAGGCGAATAGGAAGAACGCCAGCAGGAACAGCGTCACGAAGATTCCCATCGACTCGCGCTGCGCCTTGATCGGTTCGGCCGCATAGTCCAAAAAATTGGAGATGTCGCGCACGAACCGATCATACTGCGCCGGGGTCATCGAACCCGGCGTCATCGGCTCGACGCCGCTCAGTTCCATGCTGGCATGGCCGCGATCGTCGGTCACGCTCTTGTAGACGGGCTTCTGCAGGCCCTGCAGCGGCTCCAGCACGAACGGCATCGCAACCTTCGGGTAATACAGGTTGTCGACACCCCATAAACGCCCCTTTTCGGCGTAGAAGCCCTTCAGAAACGAATATATGTAGTCGACGCCCTTGTAGCGGGCCATCAAGGTCAGGTCGGGCGGCTGCTTGCCGAACCAGGCGACGGCATCGGCCGGCATCGCCGAGATGATGTGATCGAACGGCTTGCTGGAAGTGAACATCAGGTCCCTGGCGAGGTCCGCGGGCGCTATCCTCAAGTCCTTCGCCATGCGGTTGTAACGCAGGTAGCGCAGCGAATGGCAGCCCGAACAGTAGTTCATGAAGTCGCGCGCACCGCGCTGCAGCGATTGAATGTCGTTGATGTCCGTGTCCGCATTCTGCAGCGGATACCCGGCCTCCTGCGCCAAGGCCGCGCCGCCCGGAAGGAACACGGCGGCGATCAATAAAAAGCGCTTAAGCATGTCCCGTAACCCTCTCCGGCACCGGTTTCACCCTATCGATCTTCGTGTACCAGGGCATCAGCAAAAAGAACGCGAAATACAGCGCCGTACCGATTCTCGAGAGAAGCGGATAGATGCCCGCCGGCGGCATCATGCCGCAAACGCCCAAAGTGACGAACGCCAGGACGAAGATCGCCAGCGCAATCTTGTAAATCGGCCCGCGATATCGCACCGACTTGACCGGCGAGCGGTCCAACCACGGAACGAAGAACAGCACGATGATCGCGCTTGCCATGACCAGCACGCCCCAGACCTGCGTACCCGCGAACGACGGCACCGCGCGCAACATCGCGTAGAACGGCGTGAAATACCAAACGGGCGCGATATGCGGCGGAGTTTGCAGCGGATTCGCCGGCAGGAAATTCGCCGGTTCGAGGAACAAGCCGCCGAACGTCGGCGCAAAGAAGATCACCCCGCAAAACAACAACAAGAACCCGGCGACGCCGACCAAGTCCTTGACGGTGTAATACGGATGGAACGGAATGCCGTCGAGCGGATGTCCGTCCGCTCCCTTATGCTCCTTGATCTCGATGCCGTCCGGATTGTTCGATCCCACCTCGTGCAGCGCCATGACGTGCGCGATGACCAGGAACACGAGCGCGAGCGGCAAGGCGGCGACATGCAGCGCAAAGAAGCGGTTCAGCGTCGCATCGGCGATCACGAAGTCGCCGCGGATCCATTCGACCAATGTTCCGCCGACCACCGGCAGGCTGCCGAACAGGGAGGTGATGACTTGTGCGCCCCAGAAACTCATGTTTCCCCAGGGCAGCACGTAGCCCATGAACGCCTCGGCCATCAACAGCACGAAAATCACGCAACCGAAAATCCACAATAATTCGCGCGGCTTTCGTGCCGAACCGTACATCAGCGCGCGGAACATGTGCAGATAGACGACGATGAAAAAGGCCGACGCGCCGGTCGTGTGCAGATAGCGGATCAGCCAGCCCCACTTCACGTCGTACATGATGTATTGAATCGAATTGAAGGCATTGGCCGCCGACGGCTTGTAGTTCATCGTCAGGTAAATGCCGGTGATCAGCTGGTTCACGAGGATCAGCAGCGCCAAGGAGCCGAAGTAGTACCAAAAATTGAAATTCTTCGGCGCGTAGTACTCGGAGAGTTGTTCCTTCCACAACTTGCTGAGCGGAAAGCGCTGATCGATCCAATGGATGAATCCCCGGCTCTTGCCGGCGTCGGCGGAATCAGGTGCTGCGGCCATCTGTCAAGCTCTCCTGCGTCTCTTAGGCGCTCTTCGGGGCGTCGTCGACGCCGATCACGATGTGCAAGTCTTGGCCGAACGCATAGGACGGCACCGTCAGATTCTTCGGCGCCGGCATGTTCTTGAAGACGCGGCCGGACGCGTCGTACTTCGAGCCGTGACACGGGCAATAAAATCCGCCCGGCCAATTCTGGCCCAAATCCGTGCCGGATAATTGGAACTCGTCGTTGCGCTTGAGCGCGCCGAGCGGCGAACAGCCAAGATGCGTGCAAACCGCGAGACCCACCCAGTATTCCGGATTGCGCGCGCGCGCCGCGCCCGATGCCTTGATGTACGCGGGCTGCTGCGAGTCGTCCGAATTCGGATCCGCGAGCGTCGCATCGTGGTCGCCGAGGTGTTCGACCGCGTCCTTCGTGCGGCGCACGATGAACACCGGCTGACCGCGCCACGCGACTTTGACGATTTGCCCCGGCTCGAGTTTGGACGCATCGACTTCCACCGGTGCGCCGAGCGCCTTGGCCCGTGCGCTCGGATTCCACGAGGCGATGAACGGCACTGCGGCGAACACCACGCCGATCGCCCCTGTTCCGACAGTGGCCGCCGTCAACAGCCGGCGTCGACTATGATCCACCTGATCAGCCATTCCGATTACCCCTGCGAGCGATTGACAAAACTTTACCCGCATCCGCGGGTAAACGCTGTTTAACATTCAATATCGGTAGCGCATTATACACAGTAGACAGACCCCGCTGCGGGCAACACCGGACCTGCGTCGGCGCTCGGGCAATCGCGACGTTAAGGCACTGACCGGTCGAGTTTGAATTCTCTTGCGGGATATTAATTGAAGAACGCGCGCATCCTCGCGAAATTGCTGATCAGAGCGGTGATCATCGGCTTGGCGGCCGGCTTCGTGATCGTTTGGTGGAGGCCGTCGCTGCTCGGCGTGCCGAACGGCGCCGGGTCGCATTCCGCTGCGGCGAGTCCGCCGCCGCGAGCCGGCTCCTTGCACAAATCGGCCGCGGCGCCGGTTGCGGCGCCCACCGCGGGCGCGGCGCCGGCCATGGTCATCAGCGGCTTCGCCGACGCGGTGGCGCGCGCGGAGCCGGCGGTCGTCAACATCTACACGGCCCGCGTAGTCACCGAGCAAACGCAAGCCTCGCCGCTCGCGCAGTTGTTCGGTGATTATTGGCCGACGTTTCGGCAGCATGTGGAACGCAGCTTGGGCTCCGGCGTGATCGTCAACGCCGACGGCACGATCGTCACCAATCAGCACGTGATCGCCGGCGCCGATTCGATCAGGGTGCAATTGGCGGATGGCCGCGTCGCCGGAGCGAAGATCGTCGGTCAGGATCCCGATACCGATCTTGCGGTCCTGCGATTGTCGATCGGTAATCTGCCGGTCATGCCGCTTGGGCGGTCAGACACCCTGCGGGTAGGTGACATCGTTCTCGCGATCGGCGATCCGTACGGATTGGGCCAGACGGCTACGCAGGGAATAGTCAGCGCGACCGGCCGCGGTCAACTCGGACTCGCGACATTCGAGAATTTCATCCAAACGGACGCGGCGATCAATCCCGGCAATTCGGGCGGCGCGCTGATCAACGTACGCGGCGAATTGGTCGGCATCAATACCGCGGTCTTGAACCGCGCCTACGGCGGACCGGAGGGAATCGGCTTCGCGATACCGGTCAATCTGGTGCGCGGCGTCGTGCAGCAGATCCTCGCCTACGGCCGCGTGATCCGCGGCTGGCTCGGACTTGCGCCGCAGGATCTGAGCGATGCACAGGCGGCGCAGCTCGGCATGGCGACCGGCGGCGGCGTCACGGTCGTGAATATTCTGGTGAAAAGCCCGGCCTACGAAGCCGGCGTCAGGCCCGGCGACCTGATCACGAGCTTGAACGGCACGCCGATCAACAGTGCGCAGGAGCTGATCAGCCGAGTCGCCGCGCTGAAGCCCGGCACGCAGATCGAATTGGCCGGCCGGCACGGACTGCAAGCTTTCAAATACAGGTTCCCGGTCATCGAACGGCCGACCCGCAACGTCCAGCCGAAGCCGTGAACATGGACGCCGGGGCCGGCGGCCCGCCGCGGCCGGCACAGCGGCCACGCCTCAGCCCGGCGTGCGGCGTATTTTCGCGCCCAATTGTTGAAATTTCTCCTCGATCGCCTCGTAGCCCCGGTCGATGTGGTAGATGCGTTCGATCTCGGTGCGCCCTTCGGCGATCAAGGCCGCCAGAATCAGGCTCGCCGAGGCGCGCAGATCGGTCGCCATCACCGGTGCGGCGGTCAGCCGCTCGACGCCCCTGATGATCGCGGTATTGGCCTCGAGACGGATCTCCGCGCCCATGCGCCGCATCTCGAGCATGTGCATGAAGCGATTCTCGAATATCGTTTCGATGATGGTACCGACCCCTGCGGCGACGGTATTCAGCGCTGCGAATTGCGCCTGCATGTCGGTCGGAAATGCCGGATACGGAGCGGTGCGGATATCCACGGCACGCGGCCTGCGGCCGCGCATGTCCACCTCGATCCAGGTGTCGCCGCTCGCGACCGCCGCGCCCGCCTCTTGCAATTTGCCGATCACCGCATCCAGGTGTTCCGGCCGGGTATTTTTGACGCGGATGTGGCCGCCGGTGATCGCCGCGGCGACCAGATACGTGCCGGTCTCGATTCGATCCGGCAGCACTTCGTAGGACGTGCCGTTCAGGCGGCGCACGCCGTCGACGACGATTTTGTCGCTGCCGGCGCCGCGGATCTTCGCGCCCATGGCGTTGAGGAAATTCGCCAAATCGACGACTTCGGGCTCGCGCGCCGCATTTTCCAGCACGCTCTGGCCGTCCGCGAGCGCCGCCGCCATCATCAGGTTCTCGGTGCCCGTGACCGTCACCGTCTCCAGCACCAGACGCGCGCCCTTCAGGCGGCTCGCACGCGCCTTGATGTAGCCGTTTTCGATGTGGATGTCGGCGCCCATCGCCTGCAGGCCGGCGACGTGGATATTGACAGGCCGCGCGCCGATCGCGCAGCCGCCGGGCAGCGATACGTCCGCCTGGCCGAATCTGGCGAGCAGCGGGCCGAGGACCAAAATCGACGCGCGCATCGTTTTCACGAGCTGGTACGGCGCGAAATACTCCTTGATCGTCGATGCATCCACCTCGATGCGCATTTTCTCGTCGACCGTCACCGACACGCCCATGCGCCCGAGCAGTTCGATCATCGTCGTGACGTCCCGCAGATGCGGAACGTTGGAGACGATCACCGGTCCGTCGGCGAGCAGGCAAGCGGCCAGGATGGGCAGGGTCGCATTCTTGGCCCCGGAAATGCGTATTTCGCCCTCTAGGGGGATACCGCCGGTTATCTGCAATTTATCCAAGGAATGCTCCCCCACGCTGTACCGGACGCCCGCGACGGCGCCGCTTCAAGGCCGGCCTCGAGTTCGAAATTCCTCCGGCGTGAACGCCTTGAGCGCCAACGCGTGAATTTCGCCGCCCACGGCCGTACCGAGGGCCGCATAGACGAGTTGATGGCGCTGCAGCGCGCGCTTGCCGGCAAACGCCTCGGCAACGACGACCGCCTCGAAATGCACGTTGTCGTCGCTCGTCACCGTCGCGATACTGCCGGCCAAGCCGGCGCGGATCAACTGCGCGACTTCTTGTGGATTCATGCCCGTTCCTTATGAATGCTCGAAATCCAGGGAGTGTACAAAGAAAGCGTGCGGCGGCCCAATCCGCGCGACGCGCCGCATCCGCGGTATCATTCGACGATGCAGCGCGCTTACACGGACGATGACCTGATCGAGGCCGCTCGCCAGGCACTCGCCGTCGAGATCGACGGCCTGCGCGCGCAGTTGCCGCGCATAGGCGGCGATTTTGCGCGCGCCTGCCGTATTTGTCTCGATTGCCGCGGGCGCATCGTCGTCACCGGCATGGGAAAATCCGGGCACATCGCCGGCAAGGTCGCCGCGACCCTCGCAAGCACCGGTACGCCCGCGTTCTTCATGCACCCGGGCGAGGCGAGCCACGGGGACATCGGCATGATCACCCGCGACGATGCCGTACTCGCCCTGTCGAACTCCGGGGAAACCGACGAGATATTGACGATCGTACCCGTGATCAAACGCTTGGGGGTCGCCATGATCGCGATGACGGGTAATCCGCATTCGGCGCTCGCCCGCCTGGCGACCGTGCATTTGCACATCGCCGTGCCCGCCGAAGCCTGCCCTCTGAACCTGGCGCCGACCGCAAGCACGACGGCCGCGCTCGCCGTCGGCGATGCGCTCGGCGTCGCGCTGCTGAAGGCGCGCGGCTTCACCGAAGAGGATTTCGCGCGTTCCCACCCGGCGGGCAATTTGGGCAGGCGGCTGCTGCTGCGTGTGCAGGACGTGATGCGCACCGGCGCCGACATACCCAAGGTAAGGAGCCAAACGGCGCTCGCGGACGGCTTGATGGAAGTGAGCCGCAAGGGGCTCGGCATGACCGCGGTGGTCGACGAGGCGGACCGCGCGATCGGCATCTTCACCGACGGCGACCTGCGCCGCGCACTCGATCGCGCGGCGGATTTGCGCACCACGCGCATGGACGAGGTGATGACCCGGCGGGCGATAACCGTCGGCGCCGACATGCTCGCGGCCGAGGCCGTGCATCTGATGGAAACGCATCGCATCACCTCGCTGCTGGTGATCGACGCCGAAGAACGCGTCGTCGGCGCTCTCAACGTTCACGACTTGATGCGTGCGGGGGTCGTTTGAGCGCGCGCAAGCCCACGCCGCTCGGCAAAATCGAACTGCTGGCGCTCGACGTCGACGGCGTGCTGACCGATGGTCGGTTGTACTTCGGCGCGCGCGGCGAGTCCCTGAAGGCTTTCCACGTGCGCGACGGTCACGGCATCAAGCTGCTGGCATTGAGCGGCGTGGCGGTCGCCGTGATCAGCGGCCGCCGTTCGGCGGCCGTCGCGGCGCGCATGCGCGAACTGCGCGTCGCCCACGTCGTGCAGGGTTGCACCGACAAGGCGGCCGCGCTGCAGGAACTCGCCGCCAAACTCGGTGTATCGCCGCTCTCTGCCGCATGTCTCGTCGACGACACGCCCGACCTGCCGCTGATGACGGCGGTCGGTTTCGCCGGCGCGGTCGCCGACGCGCACCCACTGGTGTTGGCGGCGGCTCACTGGGTCGCGAAATCCGCCGGCGGCGGCGGCGCGGTGCGCGAACTGTGCGACGCGATTCTCCGCTCGCGCGCCGGGAGGCGCTGATGTCGTTCAGAATTTTCACCATCCTGGCGGTCGTGGCGTTGGCGGTCAGCACGTGGATCCTGAGCACGCCGACGCATACCCGCAAACCCGCGACCGCCGCCCTGCGCGCCCGTCAACCTGGCTACTATCTGCAGGGCGCCGTGTTGACCGACTACGATCGCAACGGCGACCCCAGCGTCAAAATCGCCGCCGCACGAATCGATCAGATAGACGGCGGCAACGAAGTCGCGCTGCACGACATCCGCGTCGATTACCAAACGCCGGGCGGCCAGTCCTGGTTGATGGTCGGCGACCTCGCCCATATCGAGCCGGGCGGCAACGCCATCGACGTGAGCGGCAACGTGCGCCTAACGGGCGCCGACAGAGAGCACGCGGGCGCGGCGCTGATCCGCACCGACCAACTGACCTACGACGTGCATGCGGCGCTGGTGCGCACGGCGAGCGACGTGCATATCGATTTTGCGGGCCAAACCCTCAGCGCCCGCGGCCTGATCGCCAATCTGAACGAGCGCACGGTGAGCTTGGAGTCGCGGGTCAATGGCCGTTTCCTGCCGTAGAGCGTACGTTTTGTTCGCGGCCTTTGCGCTGCTCGCTGCGGCCGTGCAGCACACGGCCGCAGCCGTGCGCCATGCCCCCGCGCCGCCATCGCCGCGACCGTCGCCATCGGCCCCTGCGGCGCAGCCGCCGATCGTGCTGGACGCGCAGTCCTCGCAAATCGATTACCGCAATAACGATCTGATTTTTCGCAAAGTCAGGATTTCTCAGGGTACGATGTCGGTGTCGGCCGATCTTGCGCATGCCAACGGACTGGATTTCGAGAACAGCCACTGGATCTTTCGAGGCAGCGTCGACATCAGCGTGAATCAGGGCGAATTGCACTCCGATCGGGCGGACATCACCTTTACGCACAAGCTCTTGTCGCATGCCATCGTCACCGGCAAACCCGCCAAGTTCTCGCAACGCGATCCGAAGAGCGGACGACTGGTGAACGGCCATGCCCAGCAGATCGATTACGACGTCCGCAAAGGGGTCATAGCGCTTTCCAGAGATGCGTGGCTGAGCGACGGCCAGAAGGAAATACGCGGAGAATCGTTGAAATACGACATTGCCGAGCGCAGCATCGTCGCCCGGGCCGCGGATCAGAATTCCCACCGGGTGCACATCACGATCACGCCGCCTCCGCCCCCCCGCAAGCCATGAGCATGCTACGGGCGTCGAACCTCGCGAAGAAATACAAATCGCGCGAAGTGCTGCGGGATTTGTCGCTCTGCGTCGCGAGCGGCGAGGTCGTCGGCTTGTTGGGCCCGAACGGCGCCGGCAAAACCACCGCCTTCTACATGATCGTCGGTCTGACCGGCTGCGAGCACGGCGAGATATTGTTGGACGATCGCGACATCAGCCGGCTGCCGATGCATCGGCGGGCGCAAATGGGCTTGGGATACCTGCCCCAGGAACCCTCGGTGTTCCGCAAATTGTCGGTTGCCGACAACATCCGCGCGATCCTGGAGACGCGCCGCGGTCTCGACCGCGAGGCCCGCGAAGCTCGGCTCGAGGAACTCCTCGGCGAACTGCACATCGACCACGTTCAGGACAGCTTGGGCGTGAGCTTGTCGGGCGGCGAACGGCGCCGTGTCGAGATCGCCCGCGCCTTGGCGGCGGACCCAAGATTCATGCTGCTCGACGAGCCGTTCGCCGGCGTCGATCCGCTGTCCGTGGCCGACATCCAGCGCATAATCAAGCACTTGGCCGATAAGGGAATCGGCGTATTGATTACGGATCATAATGTGCGCGAGACGCTCGGCATCTGCAACCGGGCGTATATCGTCAGCCAGGGCGTGGTGATCGCGTCGGGATCTGCCGAGCAGATTCTTGCAAATTCACAGGTGCGTGAGGTGTACTTGGGACAAGATTTCAAACTGTAGGCTCGCGCCACGCAAGTACCTTATGTTGAAGCCTAGCCTGCAGCTCCGTATGGGCCAACAGCTGACGATGACGCCGCAGCTGCAACAGGCGATTCGTCTCCTGCAACTGCCGGCATTGGATCTGCAAGCCCATGTGCGCGAGACGCTCGAAACCAATGTGATGCTGGAAGCGGAAGAGGACTCGGCGAGCGACGGCTTGCCGGAGGCCGCGCGCGAACTCGAGGAATCGCCGGTGCGCGAGGATTATGCCGAACTCGACGGCAAGTCCACGATCGGCGATCAGCGCGAGGAGCCGGAAGTCGAGATCGCGGACGAAGCCTGGGGCGAGCGATCGACGGCGGCGTTCGACTCGTCCTGGTCTGGGGATGACGATCGAAACGCGGATTTCAGCGATCAACGCGCATTGACGCTGCAGGAACAGCTCATAGAGCAGTTGGAGCTCGCGAAATTATCGGCGGTCGACCTGGCGATTGCGCGCGTGATCGCCGACGCCATTTCCGACGACGGCTATCTGCAGGACGACCTGCAAGCCATTCGCGCGAGTCTTTTGCCGGAAATCTCCGCATCGACGGCGGACGTCGAGCGGCTGTTGGCCGCGGTCCAATCCATGGAACCCGCCGGCGTCGGCGCGCGCAATCTGGGCGAATGCATCGCCCTGCAGCTGCGCCAGCTCGACGCGGCGACGCCGGCGCGGGAGATCGCCCTGCGCATCGCCCTCGAGTTCCTGGACCTCGTCGCATCGCAACAGCTCGCGCTGCTGCGCCGCCAACTGCGTTGCAGCGAAAGCGACCTGGAAATGGCTCTGGCTCTGGTGCGCTCCTGTCACCCGCGGCCGGGCGCCGCCTTGAACTGCGGCCAGGCCGAATACGTGATCCCGGACGTCTTCGTACGCCGCTCCGAACACGGTTGGATCGTCGAAGTCAACCAGGCGACGGTGCCGCGGGTGCGCGTCAATCAAACCTATGCCGCCTTGATCTCCCGCTCGCCCGACCATGCGATGCTGCGCACGCAGCTGCAGGAGGCGCGTTGGCTGATGCGCAGCCTCGAAATCCGCAACGAAACCCTCGTCAAGGTCGCGCGCTGCATCGTGCAGCGGCAGACCAGTTTTTTCGAGCGCGGCGAAGAGGCGATGCAGCCCCTGATCCTCAAGGACGTGGCCGAAGCGGTGGAAATGCACGAATCGACGATCTCGCGGGTGACCACCGCGAAGTACATGCATACGCCGCGCGGCGTATTCGAATTCCGTTACTTCTTCTCGAGCCACGTCGCCGCGGCCGACGGCACGGCAATGTCGTCGACGGCGATCCGCGCGAAGATCAGGAAATTGATCGCCCAGGAAAATTCCGAAAACCCCTTGAGCGACAGCAAGCTCGCGGAGACCTTGTCCGCCGAGGGGATACCCGTGGCGCGGCGCACCGTGGCCAAATATCGCGAAGGCATGCAAATCGCCCCGTCCAGCGAGCGCAAGCGCGCCGCGGCGCGCGCACCTTAAGGATCATATCGACGAATGGAGGATCATCATGCAGCTCGACCTCAGCGGCCACCATCTGGAAATCACGCCCGCGCTCCGCGGTTACGTACTGAAGAAATTCGACAAGATCTCGCGCCATTTCGAGCAATTGATCGACGTGCATTGCGTCCTGACGATCGAGAAGCTGCGCCACAAGGCCGAAGCGACGCTGATGCTGCGGGGAAACAAAATCTACGCAGAGGCCACCGACGGCGACATGTACGCCGCGATCGATGCCTTGACCGACAAACTCGACCGCTCCGTCAAAAAGCACAAGGAAAAGTCGGCGGATCATCATGCCGACGACGTGATCAGGGCGCGCTCCTCTTGACGCCGGGGAACCATTGCCGGTGCGCCTGATCATCGTCAGTGGACTGTCCGGCTCCGGAAAGAGCGTCGCCCTGCACATGCTGGAGGATATCGACTATTACTGCGTCGACAACATTCCGGCGGCGCTGCTCAAACCGCTGATCGCACACATCGTCCGCGGCTCCGAGGAGATCTACCCGCGCACCGCCGTGGGCCTGGATGCGCGCAACCGCTCCAGGGACATCGAATTGGTCCCCAACCTTGCCGACGAACTGCGCCGCAGCGGCATCGATTGCGACATTCTCTACCTGCATGCCGGCGACGATATCCTGCTGAAGCGTTATTCGGAGACGCGGCGCAAGCACCCGCTGAGCGCGGCAGGCGTCAGCCTGCGCGATGCGATCGCCGCGGAGCGCAAACTGCTCGCACCGGTCACGGCCGCGGCGGATCTGATCATCGACACATCCAACATGGGCGTGCACGCGCTGCGCGAAATAGTGCGCGGGCGCATCGACCGGCGGCGTACGCACCGCTTATCCTTGATGTTCGAATCGTTCGGCTACAAAAACGGGATCCCCGGCGATGTGGATTTCGTGTTCGACGTGCGCAGCCTGCCGAATCCGTTCTGGGAACACGCGTTGCGCGACCTGACCGGCCACGATGCCGCCGTGGCCGAATATCTGGAAAGCCACGCGAGCGTCGGCGAGATGATTGCCGACATGATCGCCTTCCTCGCCAAGCGTATCGGCGAATTCGCCGACTGCAATCGCGGCTACCTGACGATTGCGATCGGCTGCACCGGCGGCCGGCATCGCTCGGTATACATCGCCGAACGGCTCGCCGCGCACTTTCGCAGCAGCTACCCGCAGGTGCTGACCCGGCACGAGGCGCTGCCGCAGGCCTAAGGCGCGACGAACGCCCGCAACTCCGCGGCGCGCGCCATGGCGTCCGTATAGCCCATGGCGATGAGTTCGCGGGTGAAACCCCGCTCGAACATCAAATAGCTCAGCAGTTCCGCGCCCGCGGCGTCGTTCGCGCCGACCGTGCGCAACAGCATCCGCATGCTGCGCGGCAATTCGGCGGCGTGGCGCCGCGCCGCCGCGGTCAGATCCCCGGAGGGGTTGACGATCAGCACTTCGACCGGGCGGCGACCCGGAATCTCGTTGTACAGCCCGATCCTCTCGATGTCGGCGTCGATTTGGTCCATGAACAGCGAGTCGAGCATGAAGCCGAACATTTTTCCGAACGTCGGCTCGCTGCGCGCCTGCGAACGCCCGGCATCGGCGCTGCCGACGCCGATCGTCAAGATGCGCTCCGCTCCGAGTTGGAATGCCGGGCCCAACGGAGAAGTCTGGCGCATCGCGCCGTCGCCGTAATACTGCCCTTCGAGCAGGATCGGCCTGAACAGAAACGGCAGCGACAGGCTGGCCATCAAATGCTCGAGCGTGAGGCGCACGCGCCTGCCGCTCCGATTGGACCGCCGCCAGGGGTCGATTGCCGGGTTGGCGTCGAAGAAGGTGACGGATTCGGCTTCGCCGTAGTTGGTCGCGGATATGCCGATGGCCTGCAGCCAACCGCGGCGCACGCTGCGGCGAATATCGTCGAAGTCCAGCCGTTCGCGCAGCAGATCCCACAGCGGCGAATTGTCGAACAGGGCGTGCGGCGCCCGCACCAGCGTGCCGCCACTGCCGAGCGCGCCGAGCCAATGCAGGCCCGAGCGCAGCATGCTGGCGGCATCCGCCTTGAACACCTGATGAACGCGGAAATCGCGCCACACGCGCTCGATGGCATGCACCGCTCGCAGAAAATGCGCCGCATCGGCGGCAAGAGCGGCGGCGCTGACCGCTCCCGCGGAGGTGCCCGTGATCACCGCAAACGGACAAGCGGCGCCGCGCGGCAACAGGCCCGCGAGCCCCTTCAGGACGCCGACCTGATAGGCGGCGCGCGCGCCGCCGCCCATTAGCACCAAAGCGGTCTTGCGCGCCTCGCCGTTCAACGCGCGCTCCGGCGCGTCATCGGCTGCGACGCCGCGCCTTCACGACGGCGCCGCAATCGCTTCCTCCAGGCGAGAGAGCGTCAGCGGATACATCCGGTCCTCGAGCAATTCGCGTGTCAGCCCGATCGAGCGAAAATCCGGGCGCATCGCACTAACCCGCCGCCACACGCAATATCTGCATCGAATTGGTGCCGCCGGAGACGCCGCTCAGCTCGCCCTTCGTCAGGATCACGAGATCGCCCTCCTTGACCAGGCTCAAATCGAGCAATTGACGGAACACGGAGCGGTACAGCGCCTCGGCATCGCCGTGCGTCACGTCGTAGGCCACCGGATAGACGCCGCGGTACAGCGTCACCCGATGCAGCGTGCTCGGCTGGCGGGTAAACGCATAGATGGGGATGTCGGAGCGGACGCGTGACATCCACAGGGTCGTCGAGCCGGATTCGGTCAGCGCGACGATTGCCTTGACGTTCAGATGATTCGCCGTATACATGACCGCCGCCGCGATCGCCTCGTCGCTGCGTTCGAATTGGCCGCTGCTGCGCAGCCGGACGCGCACGTGCGTACCCTGGTACTTCTCCGCGCCCAGGATGATCTGCGCCATCGCTTCGACGACTTTGACCGGATGTTTGCCGGCCGCGGTCTCGGCGGACAGCATCACCGCATCGCTCCCCTCCATCACGGCGTTGGCGACGTCCGAGACCTCGGCGCGCGTCGGAATCGTGTTGACTATCATCGATTCCATCATCTGCGTGGCGGTGATGACGACGCGATTCTGATGGCGCGCCTCTTGAATGATCCGTTTCTGCAATCCGGCGAGCTCCGCGAAGCCCATTTCGACGCCGAGATCGCCGCGCGCGACCATGACCGCGTCGCTGGCTCGCACCAAGTCGCTCAGGTTCTCGATCGCCTCGGCGCGCTCGATCTTGGCGATCAGCAACGAATGGCCGCCGGATTTGCGCATCAGCGCACGCGCTTCGATCATGTCGGCGGCGTCCCGCGCGAATGACACGGCCAGGTAATCCACCTGCAAGGAGGCGGCGCTTTGAATGTCGCGCCGGTCCTTGTCGGTGAGGGCGCCCGCCGACAGGCCGCCGCCCTGCCGATTGATGCCCTTGTTGTTGCCGAGTTCGCCGCCGACCAGGACCCGCGTGCGAATCCGCGGCCCATCGACGCCCTCCACTTGCAGGCTGATCTGCCCGTCGTTGAGCAGCAGAACGTCGCCGGCGAACACGTCCGCAGGCAATTTCTTGTAGACGATGCCCACCTCGAGCCGATTGCCGGCATCCGCGGCGAGCGACGCGTCCAGCGCGAACTGCTCGCCGTCGGCCAATTGCACCGGCCCGTGGGCAAACCGCTCTATGCGGATTTTTGGCCCCTGCAGATCGCCGAGTACGCCGACGTAGCGGCCCGCTTGCTTCGCCGCGGCGCGCACCAATTCGACGCGGCGCGTGTGGTCGGCGATGTCGCCGTGAGAGAAATTCAGGCGCACGACGTTGACGCCGGCACGCACGATGCCGGCGATGACCGCCGGATCGTCCGTCGCCGGCCCCAGGGTGGCGACGATCTTCGTGCTGCGCAACAGCGCGCTCATGCGGCGCGCTGTTCCAGAATCTCGACGGCGGGCAGCTTCTTGCCCTCGACGAACTCGAGGAATGCACCGCCGCCGGTGGATATATAGGAAATACTCTCCTCGATGTCGTATTTCTCGATCGCCGCGAGCGTATCGCCGCCGCCCGCCAGGGAAAACGCCTTGCTGCGCGCGATCGCGTTCGCCAGAACGCGCGTGCCCTCGCCGAACTGATCGAACTCGAACACGCCGACCGGCCCGTTCCATAGGATCGTGCCGGCCATCGCCAGGATCCCGGCCACGCGCTCCGCGGAATCCGGGCCGATGTCCAGAATCATCTCATCGGCCGCAACGGCGCCCACCGCCTTGACGTCCGCTTCGGCCGTCGCGGAGAACTCCTTGGCGACGACGACGTCGGTCGGCATCGGGATCTCGATGCCGCGCTTTTTCGATTGCTCGACCAGTCGTTTGCAGATATCCAGCATCTCGGGCTCATACAGCGATTTGCCGACGTTGTAGCCGTGCGCGGCGAGAAACGTGTTGGCGATGCCGCCGCCGACGATCAGGCCGTCGACCTTGCCGAGCAGCGCCTCCAGCACCGTCAGCTTCGTCGACACCTTGGAGCCGGCGACGATTGCGATCAGCGGCCGGGCGGGCTTCTCCAACGCCGTTTCCAGCGCGGTCAACTCGCTGACCAACAGCGGTCCGGCGCATGCCACCGCCGCGTATTTGGCGACGCCATGGGTGCTCGCTTCGGCGCGATGCGCGGTGCCGAAGGCATCCATGACGAAGACGTCGCAAAGCGCCGCCATCTGCTTCGCGAGTTCGTCCGCGTCCTTCTTCTCGCCCTTGTTGAAGCGCACATTCTCGAGCAGCACGGCCGCGCCGGGCGCCACTTCGACGCCGTTCAGCCAATCGCGCTTCAACTCGACCGGCACGCCCAACAGCTCGCCTAAGCGCTTCGCGATCGGCGCGAGCGAGGCCGCCTCGCAGAATTTGCCTTCTTCCGGCCGGCCTAGATGGGACATCAGCATGACGCAGGCGTTTTGCGAGAGCGCGAGCCGTATCGTCGGCAGCGCCGCGCGGATGCGCGCGTCGCTGCTCACGGCTCCGTCGCGCAGCGGCACGTTGAGGTCTTCACGGATCAGGACGCGCTTGCCGCGCAGGTTCAAGTCCGTCATTTTTTTGACCTTCACGGCGTCGCTCCGTTGCCGATCATACCGCCTTGGACCATGCCACGGTGGTGTCCAGCATGCGGTTCGAGAACCCCCATTCGTTGTCGTACCAGGCGCATGCCTTCACGAGCGTCCCCTGCAGGACCTTGGTGAGCGTCGCATCGTAAGTCGAGGATGCCGGGTCATGGTTGAAATCGACCGAAACCAGCGGCTGATCGTTGTATGCGAGGATCCCCTTGAGCGCGCCCCGGGCCGCGTCCTTGACTGCCGTATGCACTTCCTCGACGCTGGTGCTGCGCGCCGCCGTGAAACTAAGGTCCACCAGCGAGACGTTGAGGGTCGGCACGCGGATCGCGAAGCCGTCGAGTTTGCCCTTCAGTTCCGGCAGCACCAGGCCGACCGCGGCCGCCGCGCCGGTCTTCGTCGGAATCATCGACATCGTCGCCGATCGGGCGCGGCGCAAATCGGTGTGATAGACGTCGGTGAGCACCTGGTCGTTGGTATACGAATGCACCGTGGTCATGACGCCGGCCAGTATGCCGATCCTGTCGTGCAAAACCTTGGCGAGCGGCGCCAGACAATTGGTCGTGCAGGAGGCGTTGGATATCACCGTGAAGCCCGACCTCAGCACGCCGTGATTCACGCCGTAGACGACAGTCGCGTCCACGTCCTCGCCGCCCGGCGCCGAAATCACCACCTTGTTGGCGCCGGCCGCCAGATGCGCCGATGCCTTCGCCTTGCTCGTGAATAGGCCGGTGCACTCGAGCACGAAATCCACGCCGAGTTCGCGCCACGGCAGTTTCGCCGGATCCCGCTCCGCGACGACGCGGATGCGGTCGCCGTTCACGACCATCGCATTGCCGTCGACCTGTACTTCGCCCGGAAAGCGGCCGTGCGCGGTGTCGAAGCGCGTCAAGTGCGCATTGGTCTTGGCGTCGCCTAAATCGTTGATGGCGACAATTTGCAGCTCGCCGCCGCGTTTGCTCTCGTACAGCGAACGCAGAATATTGCGGCCGATGCGCCCATAGCCGTTGATTGCCACTTTTATTGCCATCTTCGTTCCGTCCTCGTTGAAATCCCGCTCGTCTATCCCGTCTCTCATTCGGCCAGCACGGCGTCTATCGCGCCGGCCACGTGCTGCGCGGTGAAGCCGTAGTGCTGGAACAGATCCTTCGCCGGCGCCGATTCGCCGTAATGGTCGATGCCGATGATTCGGCCCCGCAGTCCGACGTAGCGCCACCAGGGCTCGGCCACGCCCGCTTCCACCGCGACCCGGCGGCTGACCGCATCCGGCAGTACCTGCTGTTTGTAGGCGGCGTCCTGACGCTCGAACGTGTTGCTGCTGGGCATGGATACCAGGCGAACGCGCCGGCCCTTCGCCTGTGCGGCGCGCACCGCCTCGGCGGCGATGCCGACTTCCGACCCGGTCGCAATCACGATCGCCTCGGGCGCGCCGTCGCAGTCGATCAACACATACGCGCCGCGCTCGATCGCCGCGATCTGCGCGGCGCTGCGCGGCTGATGCACGACCGATTGGCGCGTCAACACCAGGCAAGTCGGTCCTTGCCGGTTGAGGATGGCGATGCGCCAGGCGCTCGCCGTCTCCACCGCGTCGCACGGCCGCCAGAGGTCGAGCTGCGGAATGACTCGAAGACTCGCCAGATGCTCGATGGGCTGGTGCGTGGGACCGTCTTCACCGAGTCCGATCGAATCGTGCGTATAGACGAAGACGACACCGAGGCGCATCAATGCCGCCATGCGCACGGCATTGCGCGCGTAGTCGGAGAACGTCAGGAACGTGCCGCCGTAGGCGATGAACCCGCCGTGACCGGTAATGCCGTTCATGATCGCCGACATGCCGAATTCGCGCACCCCGTAATGCAGGTAATTGCCGCCGGGTCGATCCGGCGTGAGCACCGCCGAATCCTTGCGCAGCGTGCCGTTCGACGGCGTCAGGTCCGCGGATCCGCCGAGCAACTCCGGCAGCGCCGGCCCGAAAGCGTTCAGCGCGGCCTGCGAGGACTGCCGCGTCGCGAGCGCCGCTCCTTCGGTTTGCGTGCCGGCGACGTAGGCGTCGGCGAAGCCCAAAAATGCCTGCGGCAATTCGCCGGACATGCGCCGCGACAGTTCGGCGGCGAGCGCCGGGTTTTCCGCCTCGTAGGCAAGCCACTGCGTGCGCCACTGCTGCTCCGCGCGTGCGCCCTTGTCGCGCAGATCCCAGGCCGCGCGAATCTCCTCGGGGATCTCGAACGGTGGCGACGTCCAGCCGAGCTCGGCGCGCGCCGCCGCGATTTCCTCGACGCCGACCGGCTCGCCGTGCATCGCCGCAGTGCCTTGTTTGTGCGGCGCGCCCCAACCGATGATGGTTTGACAGCAAATCAGCGACGGCCGGTCGGCGACGGCGCGCGCGGCGGCGAACGCCGCGGCAACCGCCTCGCTGTCATGGCCGTCGACGCGCGGCAACACGTGCCAACCGTACGCCTCGAACCGCAGCGGCGTATCGTCGGTGAACCAGCCCCGCACCTTGCCGTCGATCGAAATGCCGTTGTCATCGTAAACAACGGTCAACTTGCCGAGCCTCTGCGTGCCGGCGAACGATGCCGCTTCGTGGGAAATGCCCTCCATCAGACAGCCGTCGCCGCAGAAGACGTAAGTGCGATGATCGACGATCGCCTGACCGGGGCGATTGAACGTTGCGCCGAGAGCCCGTTCGGCGAGCGCCATGCCGACGGCGTTGGCGATACCCTGCCCCAACGGCCCCGTGGTGGTTTCGATGCCGAGGTGGATGTCGCGCTCGGGGTGACCCGGCGTCTTGGAGCCGAACTGGCGGAATTTGCGCAGCTCGTCCATCGGCAACGGATAGCCGCTCAGATGCAGCAGCGAATACAGGAGCATCGACGCGTGGCCGTTCGACAACACGAATCGATCGCGGTTCCACCAGGCGGGATTCGAGGGGTTGTGCTTCAGTATGTCGCGCCACAGCACTTCGGCGATGTCGGCCATTCCCATCGGCGCACCCGGATGGCCGGCTTTGGCCTTTTGAACCGCGTCCATGGAAAGCACTCTGATCGCGTTGGCAAGTTGTCGGCGGGTCGGCATGGCGCTCTTCTTGATGGTGGGCGGGGCGGCACATTCTCCCCGATGCACAGGCCGCCAGCAACGCTCGTCTGTGCGGGCGCCGGCCGAGCGGAGCCGGCCGAGAGCAAAAAAGCGCGACCTAGGTCGCCTTTGCGGCAGCGCCGGCCCCGCCGACTGTGCGGCCGTCGTCTGTCCGCCGATCTTATGTGCAGTGTCAGGACGCGCCCCTATGACCCAGTTCACCATCGTCCCCGCACCCCGCTTGCTAGAATCGCGATATGAAGCTGCTGCAAATCACCGACCCCCATCTGTACGGCCGCGCCGACGGCAGGCTTCGAGGCGTCGAGACCGATTCGAGCTTGCGTTATGTGCTCGACCGGGCGCTCGCCGAGTTCCCCGACTATGCGGCACTGCTCGTTACCGGCGATTTGGCTCAGGAAGATGCCGGCGGCTATTTGCGATTCCGCAGCATTTGCCAGAATTTGCAGGCGCCGGTGCTCTGCATTCCGGGAAATCACGACGAACCAGCCGCCATGGCGCGAGAACTGAACTCCGCGCCGTTTCAATTATGCGGCGCCCGCTCGATCGGCGCATGGCGCTTCGTGATGCTCGACAGCTGCGCCGCGGGCGAGGTCGGCGGGCGCATCAGCGCCGCAGAGCTCGACCGCTTGGACGCGGAGCTTGCCGGATCCGCGGCGCATACGATGGTTTGCCTGCATCATCATCCGGTCGCGATGGGCAGCCGCTGGCTGGACTCGATCGGTCTTGCCAACGCCGGCGATTTTTGGCGCATCATCGATGCGCACGCCCATGTCCGCGGCGTCGCCTGGGGCCACGTTCACCAGGCATTCGACGGCCGGCGCGGCGGCGTACGCTTGTTCGCGACGCCGTCGACGGGAGCGCAGTTCCTGCCGGCGAGCGACGGCTTTGCCGTCGACACGCGGCCGCCCGCATATCGGCATTTCGAATTGCACCCGGACGGACGCATCGAGTCGCAAGTGCACTGGCTCGAGGCGATGCCGGCACAACAGGCGGCGGCGCGCTGAGCTAGGCGGCGGGGCACCGCGCCTGCATGCGCGCCCTCAGCACCGCGAGCCGCTTCTTTTGGGCCGGCGTCAGCAGCGCGTACATCTGCGCCCGCAGGTCCGCTTGCTTGGCGATCGCCTGCGTGAACAGGGCGCCGTTCGCGCGGCTGACGTCGGCGACGACCGCGGCATAGCTCGGGTCATCGGGCGTGATGCTGCGCAGCTTCGCGCCGTTGGCGCGCATTTGCTCGTGCAGGCCGCGAAATCCCGCATGTGCCGCGGTCATGATCGAATGCACCGCCTGCTGTTGCGCCGCGGTCAAATGCAGCGCATGGAGGATGCGCGTGCCGCGCCAACCGTACTCGCCGCGGCGGCCGCCATGCCGGTGATGGCGCCAGCCTCCCGGACCGCCGCCCGGGCCACCGAATCCCGGATGCTGTGCGCTGGGCCCGCAGCCGCCGGCGTGCGGCGCCCCGCCTGCTACCGGCGGCGCCGCGCCTGCCGCGCCTGCTACCGGCGGCGCCACGCCTGCCGCGCCTGCCGCCCCTGCCGCAGCCGCCGCGGCGGCGATCAGGCCCGCCGCTAAAATCGTCCGAATCGCTTTCATGTCGCTGTCTCCTCGTGGTCGCGCTGGGTTCTGCGCCATTCAGTCTAGGCGCGCGGCGCGCCCGCCTATGTCATGGACACGGCAATCTTTCGCAAAGTTCTGTGAATCGCGCCGCAGGCAATCTCGGTCGGGCGCCGCCACTGCAAAGATTTGTCAATTATCCACCGCTCGGGTGCCGCGGCCGCCGATTGTGCGAAAGTATGCGCAGCAGAAATCACGGCGAGCGAGATGAATACCGCCAATCCTTCCGCGGGAGATGCAAATGCGGCGCGCGAAGCGCGGGTGCTGCTCGTCGATGACGACCGCGAGTTGTGCCAGATGCTGACCGAGTACTTGAACGCCGAGCGCTTCGAGGTGGCGAGCGTGCACGACGGCGGCGAAGCGCTGCGCGCCTTGCGGGGCAGGGAATTCGAGATCGTCATTCTCGACGTCATGCTGCCTAACGTCAGCGGCTTCGACGTGCTGCGCGAACTCGGCGCCCTGCACGCGACGCCGATCCTGATGCTGACCGCGCGCGGCGACGACGTCGACCGCATCGTCGGTCTCGAATTGGGGGCGGACGACTACCTCAGCAAACCGTTCAACCCGCGCGAACTGGTCGCCAGAATACGTGCGATCTTGCGCAGGGTGAGCAACCGCGCCGGCCGCGCGGGCGCCGTCGACGTCCTCGAGGTCGGACCGATCGTGTTGAACGCGGGCATGCACCAGGTACGCGTCGCCGGCAAGCTCGCGCCCCTGACCGGCGCGGAGTTTCGCGTTCTGGAGCTGTTGATGCGCTCGGCCGGGCAGGTGATCTCGCGCGAAGCGATGACCGAACAGGCGCTGGGGCGCAAGCTCGTTCCGTACGACCGCAGCATCGACACGCACATCAGCAATCTGCGCCGCAAACTGGACTTGGAAAAGAGCAGAAACCCCGAGATCAAGAATGTGCGCGGCTCGGGCTACATGTTGACCGCGGCCGATGCATAGCCTCTTCTTCCGCATTTTCGTGCTGTTCTGGCTTTCGATGGCGATCATCGCCGGCGGCAGCATCGCAATCACCAATGCGGTGGCCGCGCGTGAATTCGAATCAAGGGAGTTGCAGCGGCGGCCGTCCGTCGCGTTCGCCGCCTCCGAGGTTCTCGCGCAAGGCGGCATCGGTGCGCTGCGCCGCTGGCTCACGGCCAACGAACATCGAATCATCGGCCACGACATATTCATCATCGGTGCGGACGGCGCCGACGTCCTCGGCAGGCGCCTGACCGCGAGCGCCGCGCATCGCCTGGCATTCATCCGCCGCGAGGCCTTGACGGGATTCGAGCACCGCCGCTTCGGCGGCGCACTGCCCTTGGACCTGCGGCCGGCGCGTCTTGCGCCGCAAATCGTCACCGCCGACGGCACGGTCTACACGGTCCTGATCGCGCCGCGGCGCCCCAGCATTTTCGGGGCTTTGAGCCTGCCCGGCATTCCGCTCGCGGTGCTGGCGATTGCGCTGGTCGTCAGCGCGCTCGCCAGCTGGTGGCTCGCGCAGCATTTGAGCGCGCCGATAAAGCGCATGCAGGAGGGCGCGCGCGCGCTGGCTTCCGAAAATCTCGAGGTGCGCGTCAGCGCGGGGCTCGGCGGCCGCAAGGATGAACTCGCCGTGCTGGCGCGGGATTTCGACGCCATGGCGGATCAACTGCGGTCGACGCGCGCCGCCCGCACGCAGCTGCTGCGGGACATCTCGCACGAATTGCGCTCGCCGCTCGCGCGCATGCGCGTCGCGGTCGGCTTGGCGCGCCAGGAGCACGCCGATCCGGTCCGCCAGCTCGACCGCCTGGAGCGCGAGATCGAACGGCTGGACGGCTTGATCAGCCAGGTCCTGAAGCTCGCGCGCCTGCACGGCGGCGGACCGCAATTCGAGCGCGAACCCGTCGATGTCGACGAACTGGTCGAGGAGGTCGTCCGCGACGCCGCCTTCGAGGGCGCCGCCAAGAACTGCGCGGTGCGGCACGACGGAGCGTCGCGCGTGCGCGTTGCGGCGAACCGCGAACTGCTGCGCAGTGCGATCGAGAACGTACTGCGCAACGCCGTGCGCTACAGCCCGGACGGCGGCGTAGTGGCGGTGGAGGTGCGCGCCGCCGGCGACGGCGCCGAGATCGCCGTCCGGGATTGCGGGCCGGGAGTTCCGGCGGCGGATTTGCGGCGTATCTTCGAGCCCTTTTACCGAGTCGCCGAATCGCGCGACCGCGACAGCGGCGGCGAGGGCATCGGCCTCGCGATCACCTCCCAGGTCATGAAGGCGCACGGCGGGTTCGCGCGGGCCGGCAATCTGCCGCAGGGCGGACTCGAAGTTCTGCTCGGCATACCCTGCCGCCCGCAGGCAAGCGAAGAGATTCGCGGCGGACGCGAATCCATTTAAACTAGCGCGCTGCGCGGCCGGTCGCCCGAGGAGATCTTCAGTTGAGCTTGTATGCCGAGGCCTGCAAATACATCTCGGGCGGCGTCAATTCGCCGGTCCGCGCGTTTCGCGGCGTCGGCGGCGAACCGATCTTCATCGAGAAGGCGGCCGGCGCCCGCTTGACCGCCGCCGACGGCCGCGAGTTCATCGATTACGTGGGCTCGTGGGGCCCGATGATCCTCGGTCACGCCCACCCCGAGGTGATCGAGAGCGTACAGCGCGTGGCCGCGGACGGCTTGAGTTTCGGGGCGCCCACCGAACTCGAGACGCGGCTCGCCAAGCGGATCGTCGAACTGATGCCGTCGATCGAATTGCTTCGTTTCGTGAGTTCCGGGACCGAGGCGACCATGAGCGCGATCCGACTGGCGCGCGGCTTCACCGGGCGCGAGACGATCGTCAAGTTCGAGGGCTGTTATCACGGACACTCCGACTCCCTGTTGATCAAGGCCGGATCCGGCGCGTTGACGTTCGGCGTGCCGAGCTCTCCGGGGGTGCCGCAGTCGCTCGCCAAACATACCGTTACCCTGACTTTCAACGATGCCGACCAGGTTCGCGACGCGTTCCGGCAAATCGGCGGGCAGGTCGCCTGTGTGATCGTCGAGCCGGTTGCGGGCAACATGAGCTGCGTTCCGCCGGCGCCCGGCTTCCTTGCGGCCTTGCGCAGCGAATGCGACCGCGCCGGCGCGCTGCTGATATTGGACGAGGTGATGACCGGCTTTCGCGTCGCGCTGGGCGGCGCGCAAGAACTGTACGGCGTGCGGCCGGACTTGACGACACTCGGCAAGATCATCGGCGGCGGCATGCCGGTCGGCGCATTCGGCGGCCGGCGCGACATCATGCAGCGGCTCGCGCCCCTGGGGCCGGTATATCAGGCCGGAACCTTGTCCGGCAACCCCGTGTCGATGGCCGCCGGACTGTCGACGCTCGGGCTGCTGTCGGCGCCGGGATTTCACCAACGCCTGCGCGCGACGACCGATCGGCTGATCGATGGGCTGGCGCAGGCCGCGCGGCACGCGGGCGTGGGCTTCGCGACCAATCATGTCTGCGCCATGTTCGGGCTGTTCTTCACGGATGAACCGCGCGTCGACCGCTATGCCAAGGTCATGGCTTGCGACACGGCGCGCTTCGCGCGCTTCTTCCATGCGATGCTCGCCGAGGGCATCTATCTCGCGCCGTCGGCGTTCGAAGCCGGGTTCGTCTCCGCGGCACACGGCGATGCGGACATCGACGCCACGGTGGCGGCGGCGGCGCGCGCCTTTGCGCGCTAGCGCGGCCGCTTCCTTAGCCAGGCGTTGCCTGGCGGCGCCATGGGCATCGCCGCCGCGTCAACGGCCCGCTGAACTGGCGCCGGATTCGCCGGCGTCCTCGCCGCTCTTGCCGAGGCGGATCAGCGGCGCCAACACGTCGAGCCGCTGCACCGGATCGGCGAGCTGCAGACAGTACTCCTTGTCTGCGAGTTCCAGCGGCAGGATTTCCGCGAGGCGGTTGCCGACCCACGACGCATCGTCGAGTCGCATGCCGATGTCGGCGTAGACCTCGCCGAGCTGCGGCAGAACGGTCTTCAGCAGCAGGGCGAGTTGCGCATGGCGCCGCGGCACGCCGGCGGCGGCATCGGGCGGCTGCCAATCGACCTCGCCGATATACAAGCCGTCGGACTGCCGGCGCCGTCCGCGGATGCGAAAGCGCCGCTCGCCGACGCACGACAAGCCGAGCAGGCCGTCCGGCAGCTGGTGGAAGTCGACGATCTTCGCCAGCGTGCCGACATCGCCGAAATCCGCCGCACCGGCTTCCTTGCCGCCGCGGATCGCGACGACGCCGAATCCCAGCGACTCGCGCAGGCAGCGGCGCACCATGTCGATATAGCGTGTCTCGAATATGCGCAGCGGCAGCGGGCCCTCCGGGAAGAGCACGGCATTGAGCGGAAACAGGGGGATTTCGTTCACGGCGCCTGCCGCGTGCGCAGCGCCGCCAGCAATTTGTCGTGCAGACCGCCGAAACCGCCGTTGCTCATGATTAGCGCATGATCGCCGGCGCGCAGCTCGCGCGCGAGACCGGCGGCGAGTTCCTCGACGCCTGCGGCGAAGTGCGCGCGGCCGCCGAGCGCGCCGAGCGCCGCCGGCAGATCCCAGCCGAGATTCGGCGGCACCAAGATCCAGCTCTCATCCGCGGCCGCGAGCGCGTCGGCCAATTGACCGCGGTGCACGCCGCGCTTCATCGTGTTGGAACGCGGTTCGAGGACCGCGACGATGCGCGCAGCGCCGACCCGCGAACGCAAGCCGCCGAGCGTCGCCGCAATCGCGGTCGGATGGTGCGCGAAATCGTCGTAGACGGCGACCCCCGCCGCCGAGCCGCGCAGCTGCATGCGCCGCTCGACGCCGCGAAACGACGACAGGGCCTGCAGGGCGCGCTGCGGCGCGACGCCCGCGTGCCGGGCCGCGGCGATCGCCGCCAATGCGTTCATGACGTTGTGCCCGCCGATCAGGGGCCATTCGACGCGGCCGACCACGACGCACTGCGCGCGCACTTCGAATCGCCCGCCCGCGCTGCCCGCCTCCTCGCTTGCGCTCCAATCCCAGGGGCCGCCGGATGCGCCGAAGGTCTCGAACGGCGTCCAACACCCCGCCGCAAGCGTCGCAGCGAGGTTGGCATCCGCGCCGTTGACAATGATGCGCCCCGCCGCCGGCACGGTGCGCAGCAGCTGATTGAACTGCAGCTTTATCGCCTCGAGATCCGGATATATGTCGGCGTGATCGTATTCCAGATTGTTGAGGACCAAGGTTCGCGGCCGATAGTGCACGAACTTCGCGCGCTTATCGAAGAACGCGGTGTCGTATTCGTCCGCTTCCACGACGAACAACGGCGCTTCGCCGAGGCGCGCGGTCAAGCCGAAATTGGCGGGCACGCCGCCGATCAAGAATCCGGGCGCGAGTCCGGCGAATTCCAGGATCCACGCGAGCATGCTGCAGGTCGTGGTCTTGCCGTGCGTGCCGGCGACCGCGAGCACATGTCTGCCGGCAAGCACCCGTTCGGCCAGCCACTCGGGTCCCGATCGGTACGGCATGCCGCGGTCGAGCATCACCTCGATGACCGGCGCGCCGCGGCTCAGGGCATTGCCGACGACGACGACGTCGGGCGCGAGGTCGAGCTGCTCGGCCTCATAGCCCTGGATCACATCGATGCCGAGCGCCTGCAGCTGCGTGCTCATCGGCGGGTAGAGATTGATATCGGAGCCGGTCACGCGAAAGCCGGCGCTCTTGGCGATCGCCGCGATGCCGCCCATGAACGTGCCGCCGACACCCAATATATGCACATGCATCGTCAAACGTCCGTGGCCGACCGCGTCAGGCGCCGCGGCTGCGGGCGCCCGCGTGCCGGGTCCCACAGCTCTTTGGCGAGCCGCAGATCGGTCGATTCGGTCATAATCGATCGCCGAATTATTGTACACGTGGAAGAGCGCGATGCCCGAGGCGATATGGATCGACACCGACGAAGAGATCGGCGCGCTCGCGCAGCGGCTGTCGACGCATGCGCACATCGGCGTCGATACGGAGTTCCTGCGCGAAAGGACCTTCTTTCCGAAGTTGTGTCTGCTGCAAATCGCGGCCGGCGACGGCCTCTGGTGCGTCGATGCGATGCGCGGCCGCCTCGATCCCCTGGTGCCGGTATTGACGGCGCCCGCCTGCCGCAAGCTGATCCATGCCGCGCGCCAGGATCTGGAGGCGCTGTATCTGACGGCGAAGTGCGTGTCGACGCCGGTATTCGACACGCAGATCGCCGCCGGCTGCGTGGGGCTGAAGCCGCAGATCGGCTACGCGGAGCTCGCCTACACGCTGCTCGCGGTGACGGTGACCAAGGAGCAGACCAGGACCGACTGGTCGCGGCGGCCGCTGCGGCCCGAACAGCTGGCATATGCGGCCGACGACGTGCGCTATTTGCAGGAGATCGCCTTTCGGCTCGAGGAGCGCGCGCGCGAGCTCGGCCGCGCGCACTGGGTCGCGGAAGACTGCGCCGCTCTCGGCGACCTACGGCTGTACGAACCGGACCCGCAACTCGCGTGGCAGCGCCTGCGCGGCATCGCGCAGCTTGCGCCCGAGCCGCGAGCGCGCGCCAAGGCGATCGCCGTGTGGCGGGAACGGCTGGCGCGCGACCGCGACTTGCCGCGCGCATGGATCCTCGGGGATGCGGCGATATTCGACGTCGCCAATGCAAATCCGCGCAGCGCCGCGGGCTTGCGCGCGCTGCGCACCATTCCGGCGGCCTTCAACGAACGCTTCGCGGAGGGCTTGCTCGAAACGCTGCGCGAGGCGGCGCAGGGCGGCGCGACGGATATGCAGCCTGCGCAGGATAAGCGGCCGACGGACGCGCAAGCGGCGCTGCTCGAGCGGCTGTTCGGCATCGTCGACGCGCGTGCCGCCGCCCTCGGCGTCAGCGCCGAAATCCTCGCGCCGCGCGGCGATCTGAAGACGCTGGCGGCGGGCGGACGCGACGTCCATGCGCTCAACGGCTGGCGACGTGCGCAAATCGGCGATCTGCTGCTCGAGAGTCTCGGCTAGCCGCCCCGCACGGCGCGCTGCAGATTCTGAAATACGCTCTCGGTATCCGCGTCCGCATCGACGATGCGCAGCAGGCCGTTGTCCTGGTAGTGGCGGATCAGCGGCTTGGTCTGCGCCTCGTAGACCTCCAGGCGCTTGCCGATGACCTCCTCCTTGTCGTCGGGGCGCTGTATGAGCCGCGGCATGTCGCCGCACTTGTCGCAATGTGGGGGCGTGCCGGGCGGCGAGGTCAACAGGTTGAACACCCGGCCGCAATCCGCGCAGATGCGCCGGCCCGTCAGGCGCTTGAACAAAACGCCGATGTCCAGATTCATCAACAACACCGCCTCGAGCGGCTGATGCAGGTCGGCGAGCAGCCGGTCGAGCGCGACCGCCTGGGCGATGTTGCGCGGAAAGCCGTCGAGGATGAAGCCCTTGGCTGCGTCGGCGCACGCCAGACGCTCGCGGATCATGCCGAGCACGACCGCGTCATCGACCAAGTGGCCGAGATCCATCGCCGCTTTCGCCCGGCGTCCGAGTTCGCTGCCCTTGGCCACCGCCTCGCGCAACAAATCCCCGGTGGAGATTTGCGGCACCCCATGGGCTTCGACCAACCGCTGTGATTGCGTGCCCTTCCCCGAGCCAGGCGCGCCCAACAGAACTATTCGCATGATTGATTATGGTTCGAAGTAAAGAACGCCTTACCGTACCTTTGCCGGGCCGGATCGTCAAACCAGGCCGCGCGGCAGCCTGCGCGGCGCGAGAAGCTTCGCGGCTGGCCGGCGAACCCGCGGCGCATCAGTGCCGATCCCGCGCCGATCGGCTATTCTCGGCGTTTCAACGGCAGCCAAAAGGCCCCCATGACCGGCAAGAATGCCGGGCGCCCGCGCCCGAAGAACGCGCTCTACGCTCAATCCGGCGGCGTCTCGGCCGTCATCAATGCCTCGGCCTGCGGCGTCATCGAGACCGCGCGCAAATACGAGCGGCTGATCGGCAAGCTGTACGCGGGCCGCGACGGCATCGTCGGCGCGCTCACCGAGGATTTGATCGACACCGGCAGGGAAAGCGCCCGCGACATCCGCGCTTTGCGCCATACGCCGGGCGGCGCGTTCGGTTCGGCGCGCTACAAGCTCGCCGGCATCGAGGAAAATCGCGCCGAGTACCTGCGCCTGATCGAAGTCTTCAAGGCGCACGACATCGGCTATTTCTTCTACAACGGCGGCAACGACTCGATGGACACGGCGCAAAAAGTCGCCGAGTTCGGCCGGCTGCAGGGTTACCCGATCACCTGCATCGGCGTGCCGAAGACGGTGGACAACGATCTGCCGATCACCGACTGTTGCCCCGGCTTCGGCTCGGCCGCGAAGTACATCGCGATCTCGACCCGCGAGGCGTCGCTCGACATAGCCTCTATGGCGCGCACCTCGACCAAGGTGTTCGTTTTGGAGGTGATGGGCCGCCACGCCGGCTGGATTGCCGCGGCCGCGGGACTCGCCGCGCGCAAGGCGGGCGATGCGCCGCACATCATTCTGTTCCCGGAAATCGCCTTCGACGCGCACCGGTTCCTCGCCAAGGTCAGATTGTCGGTCGAGCGCTGCGGTTACTGCGTCATCGTCGTCTCCGAGGGTTTGCGCGACGGCCGCGGAAAATTTCTCGCCGCAGCGGGCAGCAAGGACGCATTCGGCCACGCGCAGCTCGGCGGAGTCGGCCCGCTGGTCGCCGCAATGATCCGCGACGCGCTGAAATACAAATTCCACTGGGCGGTGGCCGATTACCTGCAGCGGTCGGCGCGACACGCGGCCTCGGCGGTGGATGTCCTTCAGGCCTATGCGGTCGGCAAGGCCGCGGTCGAATTCGCCGTGCAGGGCAAAAACGCGGTTCTGCCGGTGATCGTCAGGAAATCGTCCGCCCCGTACCGCTGGACGATCGGCGAGGCGCCGCTCGCGGCGATCGCCAACAAGGAAAAGAAGCTGCCGCGCCATTTCATGACCGCGGACGGATTCGGCATCACGGCCGCGTGCCGCCGCTATTTGGCGCCTTTGATCGGCGGCGAGGATTACCCGCCGTACCGCGGCGGGCTGCCCGACTACGTGCGACTGCGGGGCGTCGCGGTTCGCAAGCGGCTGCGCCGCCCCTTCGTGCTATAGTCGCCGCCGTTTTCCAATAAGACCATAACTTTCAGGCGATTAATCCCCGCAACAAGACGATACGGAGACGGCCTCATGAACCTCGATAATGCGCTTTGGCTGGCCCTGGCAGCCGGTGTGGTTGCGATTCTCTACGGAGCGTTCTCGGTGCGCTGGATACTCGCGCAACCAGCCGGCAATGCGCGGATGGCGGAAATCGCCGCCGCGATACAGTCCGGCGCGCGCGCCTATTTGAACCGCCAATACACGACGATCGCCTTCGTCGGCGCGATCTTGTGCATCGCGCTCGGCGTGTTCCTGGGCTGGCCGACCGCCGGCGGCTTTGCGCTCGGCGCGGTGCTCTCCGGCTCCGCCGGCTATATCGGCATGTCCATTTCGGTGCGCGCGAACGTGCGCACCGCGCAAGCGGCGCATCGTGGCATCAACGCCGCGCTGCAAGTGGCGTTTCGTGGCGGCGCGATCACCGGGATGCTGGTCGTCGGCCTGGGGCTCATCGGCGTCGCCGGCTATTACCTCGCGATGCTGCATTGCCTCGCGGATCCGGACGCCGCGCTGCGCTCGCTCGTCGGACTCGCGTTCGGCGGTTCGCTGATTTCCATCTTCGCGCGGCTCGGCGGCGGAATATTCACCAAAGGGGCCGACGTCGGCGCCGATCTGGTCGGCAAGGTCGAAGCCGGCATTCCGGAGGACGACCCGCGCAATCCGGCAGTGATCGCCGACAACGTCGGCGACAACGTCGGCGACTGCGCCGGCATGGCGGCCGACTTGTTCGAAACCTACGCGGTGACGCTGGTCGCCACGATGCTGTTGGGCGGCCTGGTCATGGTCGATCTCGGCGATAAGGCCGTGCTGTTGCCGCTGCTGCTCGGCGCCACTTCGATCGTCTCGTCGATCGTCGGCACCTTTTTCGTCAGCGTCAAGGACGGCGGCAAGATCATGAACGCCTTGTACAAGGGCGTCATCGTCTCCGGCGCGATCTCGGCCGTGGCGTTCTATTTTCTCTGCAAATGGATCCTCGGCGGCCACGCAATGGCGATCTGGCTGTGTTCGCTGGTCGGCCTGCTGCTGACGGCCGCGATGATCGTCATCACCGAGTACTACACGGCGACCGAGTACAAGCCGGTTCAGCACGTCGCCGCGGCCTCGCAGACCGGTCACGCGACCAACATCATCGCCGGCCTCGGCGTATCGATGAAGGCTTGCGCGCTGCCTGTGATCGCCGTCTGCTTGAGCATTTGGGCCGCCGACCGGCTCGCCGGCTTGTACGGCATCGCAATCGCGGCGACCGCCATGCTGTCGATGACCGGCATGATCGTCGCTCTGGATGCCTACGGACCGATCACCGACAACGCCGGCGGCATCGCGGAGATGGCCGGTCTCGACAAGAAGGTCCGGGACGTCACCGATCCGCTGGATGCGGTCGGCAACACGACCAAGGCGGTGACCAAGGGCTACGCGATCGGCTCCGCGGGACTCGCCGCCTTGGTGCTGTTCGCCGACTACACCCATAAATTGCGGGAAACGTTGGGTCATGCCACGCACTTCGATTTGTCGAGCCCGGCGGTGATCATCGGCCTGTTCATCGGCGGCCTCGTGCCGTACCTGTTCGCCGCGATGGCGATGGAAGCGGTCGGCCGCGCCGCGGCCGCGGTGGTCGGCGAAGTACGGCGCCAGTTCCGCGAGATCAAGGGCATCATGGAAGGGACGGCGAAGCCCGATTATTCGCGCGCGGTCGACATGTTGACCAAGGCGGCGATCAAGGAGATGGTCGTGCCCTCGCTGCTGCCGATCGCCGTGCCCATCGTGCTGGTGGTGATCGTCAATTGGCTGATGGGTCCTGGGTACGGCGTCCAGGCGCTCGGCGGACTGTTGATCGGCACGATCGTCACCGGCCTGTTCGTCGCTATTTCCATGACGACCGGCGGCGGCGCTTGGGACAACGCCAAGAAATATATCGAGGAAGGCCATTTCGGCGGCAAGGGATCGGACGCCCACAAGGCCGCGGTGACCGGGGATACCGTCGGCGATCCTTACAAGGACACGGCAGGCCCCGCGATCAACCCCTTGATCAAGATCATCAATATCGTCGCACTGCTGCTGGTGCCGATCCTCGGCAGGCTATAGGCGATCGGCGGTCGGCGCGGTTCAAATTTCGAAAAACGCCGCGTCCGCCAACGCCTCGCCGTCACGCGGTGCGACGCGCAGATCCGGCTCCTTCAGCGATACCCTGGAGCGCGGCGGCACGCTGTGGGCGAGAAACACCGAACCGCCGATCACGCTGCCGGCACCGACGATGGTGCGCCCGCCGAGCACGGTCGCGTTCGCGTACAGCGTAGAGCCGCTCTCGACGGTCGGGTGGCGTTTGCGGCCGCGAATGATCTGCCCCGCGGTATCGCGCGGCAGTGAAATCGCGCCGAGCGTCACGCCCTGGTAGAGCTTGACCCCGGAGCCGATCTCGGTGGTTTCGCCGATCACCACCCCGGTCGCGTGATCGACGAAGAACTCCGGACCGATCTGTGCGCCGGGATGGATGTCGCATCCGGTCTTCGAGTGCGCCCACTCGGTCATGATGCGCGCCATCATCGGCACGCCGAGGGAATGCAGCGCGTGCGCGATGCGGTAAACGCTGACCGCGAGCACACCGGGATAGGCGAGGATCACTTCGTCGAGATTGCTCGCGGCCGGATCGCCGTCGAACGCCGCCTGCACGTCGCGCACCAGCATGCGGCGTATTTCGGGCAGGCGGCCGAGGAACTCCTCGGTCAAGCGGCGCGCGCGCGGCGCGCACTCGCCCGGGCGCATCGCACCCGTCTCGGGCGCCGCCCGATCTTCGCGCTCGCGCCCGTAGCACAGGCACTGCTCGATCTCGCGCTCGATCTTCGGGCTCAGGCGATCGACCTGGGCGGCGACGTGCGCAGCCAAATTAGCGTGGCTCAAGTCGTGCCGGCCGAAATATCCCGGATACATCAGATCGAGGAGCATTTCCAGGATCTCGACGATCGCTTCGCGCGACGGCAGGTAGCGCTGCGACACGCGCAGCGCCCGGGTGTCGGCAAGATAGCTTTGCAGCAGCTCCTCGGTGAGCCGCCGGCGCCGCGCGGCATCCATGTTTTCCGCCTCCGCCGCGCCGTTCACGGACGGTTCACGCAACCGCCTGCATCTTCTCGACCTCCTCGAAGAGCCCCTCGAACAAGGCTCCGGAGAGATAACGCTCGCCCGCATCCGGCAGGATGACGACGATCGTCTTTCCCTGCTGCGCGGGCTCGTGCGCGAGGCGCAGCGCCGCGGCCATCGCCGCGCCGCAGGATATGCCGCCGAGAATGCCCTCCTCGCGCGCCAAGCGGCGCGCGGTCGCGATCGCCTCGTCGTTGCTGACCTGTTCGACGCGATCCACCAGCGTCAGGTCCAGGTTCTTCGGTACGAAGCCCGCGCCGATGCCTTGTATCTTGTGCGGCCCGGGCACCAAGGGTTGGTGAGCCATGGTCTGCGTGATCACCGGCGAATGAGTCGGCTCTACGGCCACCGTCAGTATGTTCTTGCCGCGCGTCTTCTTGATATAGCGCGCAACGCCGGTCAGCGTGCCGCCGGTGCCGACGCCGGAGACGAATACGTCGACGCCGCCGTCGGTGTCGTTCCAGATCTCCGGGCCCGTGGTTTTTTCGTGCACCGCGGGATTCGCCGGATTCTCGAATTGCTTCATCAACACGTATTTCTGCGGGTCGGCCGCGGCGAGTTCCTGGGCTTTGGCGATCGCGCCGTTCATGCCCTTCGCCCCGGGCGTCAAGATCAGCTTGGCGCCGAAGGCGACCAATACCTTGCGCCGCTCCATGCTCATCGTTTCCGGCATCGTCAGCACGCATTGATAGCCGCGCGCGGCGGCCGCGAACGCGAGCGCGATGCCGGTATTGCCGCTGGTAGCCTCGACGATCGACACGCCGGGCTTCAAGGTGCCGCGCTGTTCCGCATCCCAGATCATCGCCGCACCGATCCGGCATTTGACCGAATATGCCGGATTGCGGCCCTCGATCTTGGCGAGAATGGCGGCGCCGGAGCCGGCGCCGAGCCGATTGATGCGCACCAGCGGCGTATGGCCGATGGAACGGGTGTTGTCTTCGAATACATGCATGACGCACCTCGATTTGTGCCAAGCCGATCAATATCCCCTCGAGGTTCGGGATTTTCCTCCTAAGGGCGGGCTCAGCACCATAGAAAGTTATTATAAGCGCCTGCCTGGCGGTTATATGCCCGCGTGGCGGGCCGCCGTTACAGCGGTACCGGCACGATCGCCAGCGGCTGCGGCCGGCCGACGATGAAGCCCTGCACGAAATCGATGCCCAAGCGTTTGACGGCATCGAGGGAACCCTGATCTTCGACCTGTTCGGCGACCACGCGGAAATTCAAGGTCCGCGACAGCTCGATCATCGCGGCTACCATCGCCTGATTGACGGTGTCGAAGGCGAGGTTGTGGATGAAGGAGCCGTCGATCTTCAAATAGTCCATCGGCAGGGTCTTCAGGTTCGAGAACGAGCTCAGGCCGCTGCCGAAATCGTCCAGCGCGAATTCGCAGCCCATGCCGTGCAAGACTTCGATGAAGCGGCGCGCATGATCCATATTGGCGACCACCGAGCCTTCGGTCAATTCGAAACAAATGTCCCCGGGCGCCGCGCCCGTGTGATCGAAACAATCGACGACGAACTCGAGGAACTGCGAATCGCCGAGCGTCTGTCCGGCGATGTTGATCGCGATGCTGCGTCCCGGCGGCAGCTTCAAGCCGCCGCGGCCGAGCGCCGAGAAAACCGCCTGCACGACCCACCGGTCGATGTGCGGCATCAAGCGGTATTGCTCCGCGGCGCGGATGAACTCTGGCAGCGCAGTGCCCGGCGAGCCGCGTTCCCCGAGCATGCGTATGAACACTTCCAGCGCGGGACCGCGCACCCCGTCGATCTGCGCGTGCACGATCGGCTGGAAGTACAGCTCGAAGGCGTTGTCCCGCAGCGCGCTCTGCAGCTTCTGCAGCCAATGGACGTCGCCGCGATGCCGCGCGCTCGCCTCCTCGCGCGCCGAGTACACCTGTACGTGAATGCCGCCCTGTTTCTTCGCGACGTAGCAGGCCGAATCCGCCGCGTTGATGATATCCTCGATGGTCGCGGCGTCGCGGCCGATTTCCACGAGGCCGACGCTGACGCCGATGTTGAAGATCTTGTCTTTCCAGACGAAGCGGTAGTCGTTGACCGAGCGCACCACGTCGTCGGCGATTTGCCGCGCCTTCTCGAGCGGGCAACCGACCAGCAGCAACGCGAATTCGTCGCCGCCGATGCGCCCGACCGTGTCGGAGTCGCGTACCGCGTCCTTGATCAGCGAAGCCACCTCGCGCAGCAGCTTGTCTCCGGCGGTGTGGCCGCAGGTGTCGTTGACGACCTTGAATCGATCGAGATCCAGATATGCCAGGGCGTGGGCGACGTCGCCCGCTTGCGCCGATTCCACCGCTTCCTGCAGGCGCCGCTCGAACTCGCGCCGATTGACGAGTCCCGTCAAGGCATCGTGGCTCGCCTGGTAGCTCATCTGGCGCGTCAGGCCGCGCAATTCGCTGGTGTCGTGCAGGACGACGACGACGCCGATCAGCACGGCGTCGTCGGCGTGCAGCGGCGATACGCTGATCTCGACCGAGCGTTCCATGCCGCCGTTCGCCGGCACCAGGACCGCGCGCTTGCCCGCGGACACCCGGCTGCCGCTGCCGAGAGCCTTGCGGACCGGATCGCCGAGCGAATGGCGGTCCGCCTCGTCGACCAGGGAGGCGACCTCGGCGAACGTCTTGCCGGCGACCTGGTCGAGGCGCTGGCCGAGCAGCAGCATGGCCGCGTGGTTGACGTAGTCGATGCGCCCCTCGAGGTCGACGGTGATCACTCCTTCACCCATCGCATCGAGCGTCGCCAGGGCGCGCGGCCGCGGCGAAGGCGCGGCCGCCGCCGGCAGCGTTTCCGATGCGGTCAGCAGCAGGGCCGCCTCGCCGGCGCTGTCGATCAGCGCGGTCGACAATTCGACCCGGCTGACCTGGCCCTGCGCGCCGACCAATTCGACTTCGTAGCGCTCCGCCGCGGCTTCGCCGGCCAGACGGCGGCGCAGATTGCGGTCGATCAAGTCGACGTATTCCGGCGCGACGAAACCCGACAGCGGTTTGCCGACGACGTTTTCCCTGGTCGTGCCGAGCAGCGCGAGGAAGCGTTGGTTCGCGAACAAGATGCGCTCGCGCGTCACCAGCACGGCATCGTGCACGGCCTCCACCAGCCGCTCGAACATCTGTTCGCGGTCGCGCAGCCGCGCGCCGGCGTCGCGCGTCAGCCGTGAAACCTGCGCGGAGAATTCGTCGAGAGTCCGCTGCTGGCGCTGCTTGCGAACGTAGAGCGCGCCGAGGCAGGCCGCCAGCACGGCCGAGATCATAATCCATATGCCTGCGGACAACGCGATCAACGCGGACCTCGATTGCGATGACTCTGCACGACGCTTAAATTACGTTACCTGCGCGGGCGCGGCGCGTCGCAAATCATCGTGCTGCGCAGAATAGCGCACGGCCATGGCATCGCTTGGCGAAATTGACCATAATCAGCGCCCTTAAATCGGCGATTCGGCAATTATGGATAACGTGACCGCCCGTCGGCAGATGGTCGAACAACAGATTCGTACCTGGGAAGTGCTCGATCCACGCGTCTTGGACGCCTGCGCCACCGTGCCGCGCGAAGAGTTCGTGCCGCCGGCCTATCGGGATCTGGCGTTCGCCGACGCCTCGATCCCGATCGGCATGGGCCAGTCGATGCTCGCGCCGAAGCTGCACGGCCGCATCCTGCAGGCCCTGGCGGTCGATCCCGAGGACACGGTACTGGAAATCGGCACCGGCACCGGCTACTTGAGCGCGTGCCTCGGGCTGCTCGCCGCAACGGTCAGGTCGATCGACATTCATGCCGATTTCATCGCGCAGGCGCGCGCGAACCTGGCGACGCTGCCGGCGGCGCGCGTGGAACTTCAGGTGCGCGACGCCTTTGGCGCCGCGCCCCTCGGCGAATACGCTGCGATCGCCGTCACCGGTTCCCTGCCGCGCTACGACACGCGCTTCGAACGGGCGCTCGCGGTCGGCGGCCGCCTGTTCGTCGTCGTCGGCACGGCGCCGGTCATGGAGGCGCTGCTGGTGCGCCGCGTGAGCGCCGGCGAATGGAACCGCGAAAGCCTGTTCGAAACCGTCATTGAGCCCCTGATCGGCGCCCCGAGCGTCGATCGGTTCGTGTTCTGATGGTCCGCGAATTATCGGCGCAGGAATTCCTCGCGCACCGCAGCAGCGGCGCGCCGGTCACGCTCCTCGACGTCCGCGAGGACTGGGAAACCGCGCTCGCGCCGGTGCCTTGCGAACATCGCCGCATCCCGATGGACCAGATTCCGCAGCGCCTGGGCGAACTCGACGCGGCCGAGGAGACGGTGGTGATTTGCCGCTCGGGAGGCCGCAGTCTGCAGGTGGCGCGCTACCTCGAACAGCAGGGCTTCAAGTCGGTCTACAATTTGACCGGCGGCATCCTCGCCTGGTCCCGGGATCTCGACCCGACGATTCCGCGCTACTAGGCGATTGCGCGCTCTTCCCGGCTCGACGATACGCCGCGGGCTTTTTTTGCGCACGGCCACAAAGTCATATAAAACAATGCGGTAGCGGACGCGTGCGGCAAGAATCCGGGGTGCGGCGGGATCACTGCGCGGTAGAGGCCGGCGCGCTCGTCTCGATCAACGCGAGCAGCCGCGCGACGCTGCCGCGCGCGGAGGCGACGGTCGCACGGCCGATCGCGCCGATGCGCTGCCGCTCCTCGGGTCGATCGAACAAGCGCCGCACGCTCGCCGCGAGCGTGCGCGCGTCGGCGACCGGCAGCGCCGCGCCTGCGGCGGACAACAGCGCGGCGCTCTCCCGGCCGTTGAACTGCGACGGTCCGTAGAGCACCGGCACGCCGAGCGCGGCAGGTTCCAGCAAATTGTGGCCGCCGATCGGCACCAAGCTGCCGCCGACGAAGGCGATGTCCGCGGCGGCGTAGAAGTCGGACAGCTCGCCCAGCGTATCGAGCAGCAGCACGGCGGCGTCGGCGGCCACGGGCGCCCCGCCGCTGCGGCGGGAGAATGCGAGGCCACTGCGCGCAAGCAGCGCCGCAACGCCGTCGAAGCGGCTCGGATGGCGCGGCGCGAGCACCAACAGGGCATCCGGCCGCTGCGCGCGCACCTGGCAATGCGCATCTATGACCTGCTCATCCTCGCCGGCATGCGTACTGCCCGCGATCCACGTCGGTCTGCCGCCGAGGGTTTGACTGCGCAGCCGCTGCGCGCGCACGCCGCCGTCCGCGCCGACCTCGATGTCGAATTTCACATTGCCGACGACGTGCGTGCGCTCAGGATGCGCGCCGATGCTGCGAAAGCGCTCGGCGTCGCCGGCGGTCTGCGCCGCGACGATGACATTGGCGGTAAAGATATCCCTGAACAGCGCGCCGCAGCGGCGGTAGCGGGATGCGGATTTGGCCGACAAGCGGGCGCTCGCGAGCACCAACGGCAGCGCACGCCGCGCGCACTCACGGAACAGGTTCGGCCACAACTCCGTCTCCATGATGATCGCGAGCGCGGGCTCGACATTGTCGAGGAAGCGGGCGACCGCTCGTGGCGTGTCGTAGGGCAGGAAGCGCACCACGGTGCCGGCGCCGAACAATTCGCGCGCCCGCGAGCGTCCCGTCGGCGTCGCGGTCGTCACGACGATCGGCGTCTCTGGATGGCGCGCGCGCAAAGCGCTCAGCACCGCCGCCGCGGCCGCGACTTCGCCGAGCGAGGCCGCATGCAGCCAGATGCAGGGCGCACCGGCCGCGCGGCGGCCGAATCCGAAGCGCTCGCCGAGTCCCTGGCGGTAGGCGCGGTCGCGCAGCCCGCGCAGCAGCACCGCCGCGAACGCAAGCGGCACCGCGAGGCCGATCAGAACGTTGTAAAGGCGGCGCACGGCGCGTACGTTACGCCGAGCCGCTGCCGGCCGGCGGCGGCGAACCCACCCACACCGCGGCGTAGCCGGCCGTCAGCATTTGCCAATGCGCCGCCGTGAAGCGCGCGGCGGGCTGCGCGGCGGCGAGCTTGACGAGCGAGCGGTGCAGCCGCCGCAGATTGCGCGCAGTCCATGCACCGGGCCGGCGCAGACGGCCGCGGTCGAAGTCGATGACGCTGACGGCGCCGGCGCCGTCGACGAGAATATTGTGTGCATTCAGATCGGCATGATCGGCGCCCGCGCGGTGCAGATGCCCGAGCGCCGCGCCGATCGCCTGCCATAGCGATTGCGGCAGCGGCGCCGCCGCAAGCAGCGCGCTCAGGGGCTGCGCATCGGCGATGCGCCGCGTGATCAAATCGCAGCGGTAGCAGAGCAGCCGGCGCCGGTAGCGCGCGGCGATCGGCTGCGGCACCGGCAGCCCGCGCGCCCACAAAACCTCGAGCAGGCGCCATTCGGCGAACGCGCGGACCCGCCGCTCGCCGCTCCAGCAATAGCGGTCGTCGAGCCAATGCCTGGCCCAGCCGCCGCGCCGGTAGTGTCTGAGCACCCACTCTTGCCCGCCCTGGCGGACGAACCATGCGCTGCCGCGGCCGCGGGCCGCCGGCTCGAGCCCGCCGCGGGCCTGCCAATAGCTCGGGTCGAATATCGCCTCGCCGCCGCGGTCCCAAGGTCCCGAGACATCGTCGGCTGCGGCCAGCATTGCGCCGCCGGCAGTGCCGATGCGCCGGCCGCCGAATCCCGTCATACTGCTCGCGACCCCTTCGCAGCGATTCCCCGGCAGAGTCTATCACCTTCGATCCGCCTTCCCGGATCGCCGGCAGGCGTCGCCGGTTTTGCTAGACTGCATTTTTCGGCCGGTGCGGCGGAGTCCCTATGAGCGAAATTCTGGTGGCCATTTCGCCGGGAGAATTGATCGACAAAATGACGATCCTGCAAATCAAGGCGCAGCGCATGACGGACGCGGTCAAGCTCGCAAATGTCCGCCGCGAACTCGCGGCGCTGCAGGAGACCTGGGCGGCGTCGGCCTACGCGCACGCGGATATCGCGGCTGCCGAGAACGCCTTGCGGGCCGTCAATGAGCGCCTCTGGATGATTGAAGACGATATCCGCGCGAAGGAGCGCGCGCAGGCGTTCGACGCCGAGTTCATCAGGCTCGCCCGCGCGGTATATTTCGAGAACGACGAGCGCGCGGCGATCAAGCGGCGGATCAATACCGAGCTCGGCTCGAAATTGCTCGAGGAAAAATCCTACAGCGACTACCGGACGGCCGCCGCCAAATCCTGAGCGCCGCCGCGGCTCAAGCTGTACTCCGCCCCGCAATACGGGCATTTCGCCCAGCCCGTGGGTTCGATCGCCAAATAAACGCGCGGATGCGAATTCCACAAATGCATTGCCGGCATCGGGCAGCACAACGGCAGGTCCGCGGCCGTGACCGTGTACCGATGCTGCGCATTTGGCTGAATCAAGGCGCGCTCGGAATCATCCACTGCGATCGCCGACATGTATCTTACCTCACTGATTGCTGCTGCTCGAAGGTATCGCGCCAGATCCGCTCTATCCGCGCCCGCTGCGCCTTGAACGCGTCGGCCTCGACGACCCGCAGGTTCGCGCCGTCGAGCGACAAGCGATGCAGCACCGCGCGGTAACCGCGATACGCATCGATGAGCCAATCCGCGGTCGGCGCGTCGATGACACCGCAGCGCGCGAGTCCCTCGAGCTGGCGGATGTTGTCCGTGTACTGCACGAGTTCCGGGAAGCGGTGCGCGGCCTCGAGCACCCAATATTGCACCAAAAACTCTATGTCGGCGATGCCGCCCGCATCCTGCTTGATGTCGAACTGACCGGCGCCCGCCTGCGACAGTTCGCGGCGCATGCGCGCGCGCATCTGCCGGACCTCCTCGCGCAAGGTCTCGCGGCGTACGGCCTGCGTGAGCGTACGGCGCCGCGCGGCCTCGAATCGGCCGCACAAATCGGGGTCGCCGGCGAGGCCGCGCGCCCGCAGCAGCGCCTGATGCTCCCAGGTCCAAGCGTCTTGCTGCTGGTAGCGCTCGAACGCCTCGATGCCGGTCATCAAAAAGCCGCCCTTGCCGTTCGGACGCAGGCGCATGTCGACTTCGTAGAGCCGGCCGGAAGCCGAATGCATCGTCAACAGGTGCACTATGCGCTGCGCGAGGCGCAGGAAGAAGACGCCGTTGTCGATCGAGCGTGCGCCGCGCGTCTGCTGGATTTCCCCGCTGGAGTCGTGCAGGAACACGAGATCCAGATCCGAGCCGTAGCCGAGCTCGAGGCCGCCGAGTTTTCCGTAGCCCGCCACCGCGACCGCCGCCGGCCGCAATTGTCCTGCATCGTCGCCGTAATACGGAACGCCGTAAGTCGCCGTGATTTGCTGCCATGCGAGGTCCATGCAGCACTGAATGATCAGCTCGGCGATATCCGTCAGGCGGTCGCTGACCCTCATCAGCGGCAACCGCCCGGTGAGGTCGGCCAGTGCCACCGCGAAAATCGCCGCCTTCTGGAACTGCCGCAGGCCTTCGACCTGACGCTCCGGATCGTCGGCGGGCAGCCGCTGCGTGCGCGCCGCCAGCTCCTGCGCAAAACCCGCACGCGACGGCAGCGCCTCGAAGAGCTTCGGATCGATCAGCTCGTCGAGCAGCAGCGGGAACTCGGCGATCTGGCGCGCGAGGAATCCGCTGATCGCCGAGACCTCGATCAAGCGAGCCAGGGCCGGCGGCTGTTCGTTGAGCAGGGCGAGATACGAGGAACGCGCGCCGATCGCCTCCAGGATACGAATGACCCGGCCGATCAGCGCTGCGGGCTCGGCGCGCGCGGCGGCGGCATCGATCAATCGGCCGAGAATCGCCTGCAAGCGGCGCCGGCCGGCCTCGTCGAGGCGCCGATACGCCGCCGATTGCCGGTATTGCACCAATAGCGCCGCCACCGCGGCAACGTCGCCGGCGGCAAGCCCCCGGCCGGCAAGATCCTCTTCGATCTTCACCGCGGCCGATCCGAACGAGCAGAGGCCGGCATCGCCTTCGGCACGCGGCGCCCGCGAACCGGCGAACAGCAATAGCTTGAACTGTTCGGCCGTCGCGCGGCGCGCCCGCTCGATCTGGGCAAGCGCCGACGGCCAGTCCTCGCAGCCGAGATGCAACGCCAGGCGCGCGCGGTCGAGCTCGCCCTCGGGGAGGCGGTGGGTCTGCTCGTCGCGGATCATCTGAATCGCGTTCTCCGCGCCGCGCAGCACGAAATACGCCGCCGACAAATCCGCGACCGCCTCGTCCGGCAGCAATTTCGAGCCGGCCAATAGCGGCAGGACATCGAGCAGCGAGGCGCTCTGCAGCCGCCGGTCGCTGCCGCCGCGCACCAACTGCAGCGATTGCGCGATGAATTCGATTTCGCGAATCCCGCCGGTACCGAGCTTCAGATCCCAAGCGAGATCGCGGCGCGCCACTTCCCGCGCAATCAACGCCTTCATGTCGCGCAGCGATTCGAAGACGCCGAAATCCAGGTAGCGCCGATAGACGAATGGCCGCACGCAATCGCGAAAGGTCGCCTCATAGGCAGCGGCGCCGACGATCGGCCGGGCCTTGATCCAGGCGTAGCGCTCCCAATCGCGGCCGTGCTGCTGCAGGTATTCCTCCAGGGCCGCGAGACTGACGGCGAGCGGCCCGCTGTCGCCGAAGGGCCGCAGGCGCATGTCGACGCGGAATACGAACGAGTCCTCGGTGTGCTCGTCGAGCAGACGGATGAATTCGCGCCCGAGGCGTTGAAAGTATTCTTCGTTGTCGACGACCCTGGGGCCGTCCGTCTCGCCCTGGGCCGCGAACAGCAGCACCAAGTCGACGTCCGAGGAGAAGTTCAGCTCGCGGCCGCCGAGCTTGCCCATGCCGAGCACGATCAGGGGCACCGAGCCGCCGTCGTGGTCGCGCGGCGTGCCGAACGTGGGCTGCAAAGACCGCGCGGCCGCCGCCGCGGCCGCCCGAATCACCGCATCGCCGAGATCGGAGACCGCGCGCAGAGTCTCGGCAACGCTCGCGCGCCCGGCGATATCGCGCCAGGCGATCCGCAACATTTCACGCCGCCGCCAAATCCGCAGCGCAAGCTGCGCCGCGGCGGCGTCCGCGGCCTCGCCGGCCGCGCGTTCGTATTGCCGATTCGCGGCCGACGCATCCTGCGGCCGATCGTGGCTTGCGAGCCATGCCAGGGCCTGCGGATCGCGCAGCAGCGCGGCGCCGATGAATTCGCTGCAGGCGAGCACCCGCGGCATCTCCTCCCACAGCGGCGGCGAAATGTCCGCGGCGATAACCGCCATTCCCGGCAGTTCGACCGCACGCTCCCACCAGCGCGCGACCGGTTCTCGCAGGATCTCGGCAAGCCGTCCGAGCGCCAAGGTCCGCCCGCTCATCGGCGCTGCGCATCCGCAATCGGCTTTTCCATGAACACGCTCAACGGATCGGCCGCGTAACCGCCGTAGGGACCGCGTTCGGCGTAGCCCAAACCCTTGTACAGCGCGATCGCCCGCGGCTGCCGGATGCCGGTTTCCAGCCTCGCGACCGGCACGCCGCTTGCGGCGAGGTGCGACTCCAAAACCCGCATCAACGCCTTCGAGATGCCCTTGCCGCGGTGCTCTTCGAGGACGAACAGGCGTTTGATCTCCCCGTACCTGCCGTCGTCGTCCAGCGTTTTGACGGCTCCACAGCCGACCAGCGCATCCTCGACGAAGGCGCCGAGAAAAAGCACGTTCGGCGATTGCAGCGCCGGCACGCTCTCGAAATGATTGCTCTTGGGCGGATAGAGCGCGCCCATCAAGGCATCGGACTTGCCGATCAGCGCCCGCGCCTGTGCCGGGTCGACCGGCCGTATGCTCACGTCCGGCACCGCTCGCGCCCCAATGAATACGATGTTTGCACGGCGGCCGGCAGTATACCCGGGGGCCGCGGCGAGGTTATGACGGCCGCCAATCCTCCTCGACCAGCAGTCGGTACCCCACTCCCGGCTCGGTGATCAGGTAGCGCGGCTGCCGCGGATCCGGCTCGAGCTTCTGGCGCAGAGTCTTGATATAGGAGCGCAGGCCGCGGCTGTCGCCGGCGCGCTCCGGTCCCCAGGCTTCGCGCAGCAACTGCGCCTGCGTCACGATCATCCCGGCATGGCGCTCGAGGCAGTCCAAGACGCGAAACTCCAGCGGAGTGAGGTGCAACGGGCCGCCCGGGCCCTGCGCGGTGCGCGCTTCGAGATCGACGTGCACCTCTGCGAAGCGCAGCAGCGGCAGCCGTTCGCCGCCGCGCGCTTTGCGCCGCAGTGCGGCCCGGACCCGCGCCATCAATTCCGGCGTGCTGAACGGCTTGCTCACGTAGTCGTCGGCGCCGGCATCGAGCGCTGCAATTTTGTCCGTCTCCGCCGTGCGCGCCGACAGCACCAGGATCGGGACCGGCGAGTGGCGGCGAATTTCGCCAATCACGGAAAGTCCGTCGCAGTCCGGCAACCCCAAGTCGACGATGACGAGGTCCGGCCGGTGGTTGCGCGCCTCGATCACGCCCCGTGCGGCGGATTCGGCGGCGACGACACGGTACTCCTGGGAAGTAAGCAGCGTCGCGAGCACGCCGCGTATGCCGGCGTCGTCTTCGACGATCAAGACCAGGAACATCGCTTTGGTCACGGCGCGGCCTTTCGAGTCGGCAGCGTGAAGAGGAATCGCGCACCTCCGCCCGGGCGCGGCGTCGCGGTGATTTGACCGCCATGGGCATTGACGACGGCGCGGCAGATCGCGAGCCCCAATCCGGCGCCGCCCGCATTGCTCTCCTCGCGGCCGCGTTTGAACTTGGCGAACAACTCCTCGGGATCACCCGGCGGCAACCCCGGTCCGTTGTCGTCGACGGCGACGCGCACCGCTTCGCCGTCCACTCCCGCACAGACCTCGATCCGAGTTGCCGGCGGCGTGTGCTTGATCGCATTGTCGAGAAGATTGACGAGTACCTGAATGACCAGCGGCGCATCGACATAGACCGGCGGCAGATCGGACGGCAGCAGCACGTCGGTCGGCCGGTCGCCGAAGCGCCCATCGAGGCGCGCAAGGGCGGTGCCGACGAGATCGTCGAGGGTCTCCCAGTCGCACCGCAAACGCACTTCGCCGGCCTCGAAGCGCATCAGGTCGAGCAGGTTCGAGATCAGCTCGGACATCTCCTGCGCCTTGCCGTCGATCGAGCGGGCGAGTTGCGACCGGGCGGCGGGATCCAGAGTCAGCGTCGGGTCGTTGAGCGCGCTGCTCGCCCCCGCGATCACCGCGAGCGGCGTACGCAGGTCGTGCGAGATGGATGCGAGCAGCGTACTGCGCATGCTCTCCGCCTCCATGGCGATGCGCGCGCGCTCGGCCTCCTCGGCGAGTTGCGCCCGCTCGATCGCGAGCGCAATCTGGCCGGCGAAGGTCTCGAGCAAGTGCCTTTGTTCCGGCAACAGCAACCGGCGCCGGTGGGTGGGGCGCACCGCCAGCACGCCGAGCGTGCGCCGCGTGCCGGTGAGCGGCAGGTATTGCGCGGGCGCAGCGGGCAGCGTATCGGTGCCGAAGCCGGCCGGCCGGCCATGGTCGAATACCCATTGCGCAACCGACAGGTCGGCGCTCTGCAGCAAGCCCGCGACCGGCTCGCCGTCCCAATGGCGCAAATGGCCGCCGCCGTCCGGCATCAGCACGACGGCGCGGCTTGCGAAGGTTTCTGCGACATGTTTGACGGCGATGCGCGCGAGCTTGCCGAAGCCGGGAGTCGCGGCCAGTTCCCGGCTCATCGCATAAAGAAGCGAAGTGCGCCGCTCGCGCGCCGCGGCAACCCGGGTCTGGGCGCGCACGTTGGCGACCAAGTTGGCGATCACCAGCGCCATCACCAGCATCACGGCGAAGGTCACGACGTACTGAGCCTCGCTGACCGCGAACGTGAAGCGCGGCGGCACGAAGCAGAAGTCGAACGCCGCGACGTTCGCGACCGCCGTGAGGCTCGCGGGTCCGCGCCCGAGGCGCGCCGCCGCCACCGTCGCGCCGAGCAGGTACACCATGACGAGATTGGTCAGCTCGAAGTACGGGTACATCAGCGCCGCAACGCCCGTGCAGATCGCCGAGATCAGAAGCGCCGCGCCGTAGCGATCCCAGCGCACCGCGGCCGGACTGCTGGTCGGCACGGCGCGGCGCCGCGGTAGGCGCGTGTCGCGGCGCGCAATCACCGAGATGTCGAAACCCGCGCCGCGGCGCACGAGTTCGGTCGCTGTGGAGCGCCGCAACCAGGCGCGAATGCCCCCGCGCTTCGCCTCGCCGACGACGATGCGAGTGACATTGCGCAGGCGGGCGTACTCGATGAGCACTTCGGCCGCCGACGGGCCGCCCAGCGTGACCGTCGCGGCGCCGAGGGACTCGGCGAGGCGCAGCACGTCGATGCGGCGGTTGCGCTCGGACTCCGAGAGCTTCAGTTCGGCGGGAGTCTCTACCGAGACGACCAGCCACTCGGCATCCAGAGCATCGGCAAATCGCTTGCCGACGCGCACCAGCCGCTCGGCCTGGTCGTCCGGCGCGACCGCGATCAGGAACCGGTCGCGCGCAAGCCAGGGCTTCGAGCTGTGCGCGTCGCCCGCAAATTCCTGCGCCGCCGCGTCCACGCGATCAGCGGTGCGGCGCAGCGCCAGTTCGCGCAGCGCCAGCAGATTCGGCTTGCGAAAAAAACGCTCGCTCGCGGTGCCCACTTGCTCGGAGGCATACACCTTGCCGGCCTTCAGGCGCGCCAGAAGGTCGTCGGGCGGCAGGTCGATCAGTTCGACTTCATCGGCTTCGTCGAATATCCGGTCCGGGATCGTCTCCTGCTGGCGGATACCGGTGATGCCGGCGACGACGTCGTTCAGACTCTCGAGATGCTGAACGTTGAGCGTCGTCCACACGCCGATGCCGGCATCCAGCAGTTCCTCGACGTCCTGCCAGCGCTTGGCGTGCCGCGGCCGCGGCTCGCCCTCGGCGATGTTGGTGTGCGCGAGCTCATCCACCAGCACGATCCCCGGCGCACGAACGAGCGCCGCGTCGAGATCGAATTCATGGCGCGTGATGCCGCGATAACGGACCTCGAGGGTCGGCAGTTGTTCGAGTCCCTCGAGCAAGCGCTCCGTTTCAACCCTGCCGTGCGGCTCGACGTAGCCCGCAACGATGTCCGTGCCGCCGGCGCGCGCCGCGCGCGCCGCTTCCAGCATCGAGTAGGTCTTGCCGACTCCGGCGGACGCGCCGAAGAAAACGCGCAGCCGTCCGCGCCGCGCGCGCGCCTGCGCGCGCTGCACGCCGGCCAGCAATGCGTCGGGATCAGGGCGCTCGCCAGGTGCTGACATAGATGCCGTCGATCGGTCGCGCGCCTTGCGGCGCTTGCGCACGCGCCAGGATATCGGCGCGCCGCGGCTGCGGCAAATCCGGCTCAGTGCGGGCGGTCGAGCGCAAGATTGAGCTCGAGGACGTTGATGCGCGGCTCGCCGAACAAGCCGAGCAGACGATCCTGCCGATGCGCGGCGATCAGCCCCTCGACCTGCGAGAGCGGCATGTGCCGCGCGCGCGCGACCCTGGCGGCCTGATAGCGCGCGTCCGCCGGGCTGATTTCCGGGTCCAGTCCGCTCGCCGATGAGGTGACGAGCCCGACCGGTATCGGCCGGCGGTTGGCGGGGTCGGCATCGCGCAGGGCTTTGGCATTCGCCCTGACTTCATCCAGCAGCTCCGGATTCAGCGGCCCGAAGTTCGAGCCTGATGAGGCGGCGCCGTCATAGACTTGCGGCGTCGTCGCGGAAGGCCGCCCCCAGAAGTACTTGGCATCGGAAAACCGCTGGCCGATGAGCGTCGAACCGATGAGCTTGCCGTCCCTGTAGAGCAGACTGCCCTCGGCCTGGCGCGCAAAGACCGTCCTCGCCGCGACGGTGACGACGAGCGGGTAGACGATCCCGAGGAGAGCCGTCAGCAGCGCGATCAGGCTGGCCGCGGGTCGCAGGAGCCGCATGAACATCGCGCTCGCCCTCAGGTCCAGCCGGCAGCCGACAGCAGCATGTCGATGAGCTTGATGCCGGGGAACGGCGCGAGGAGGCCGCCCAAGCCGTAGATCAGCAGGTTTCGCCGCAGCAAGGGGCCTGCGCCGAGCGGCCGATACTTGACCCCCTTGATCGCGAGCGGAATCAGGATGACGATGATCAAGGCATTGAAGATCACCGCCGACAGGATCGCGGAGCGCGGCGTCGCGAGATGCATGATGTTGAGCGCGCCGAGCTCGGGGTAAGTCATCGCGAACGCGGCCGGGATGATCGCAAAATACTTGGCGACGTCGTTGGCGATCGAGAACGTCGTCAGCGCGCCGCGCGTCATCAACATCTGCTTGCCGGTCTCGACGATCTCGATGAGCTTGGTCGGATTGGAGTCCAAATCCACCATGTTGCCGGCTTCCTTGGCCGCCTGAGTGCCGGTATTCATCGCGACCGCGACATCGGACTGCGCGAGCGCCGGCGCATCGTTGGTGCCGTCGCCGGTCATCGCGACCAGACGGCCTTCGGCTTGGTGCGCGCGGATCAGCTTGAGCTTGGCTTCCGGCGTCGCTTCCGCGAGAAAATCATCGACGCCCGCCTCGGCCGCGATCGCCGCGGCGGTCAGCGCGTTGTCGCCGGTGATCATGATCGTCTTGATGCCCATATGGCGCAAATCGGCAAAGCGCTCCTTGATGCCGCCCTTGACGATATCCTTGAGCTCGATCACGCCGACGACGCGGGCGTCGTCGGCGACGACCAGCGGTGTGCCGCCTTGGCGAGCGACGCGGCGCACGCTCTCCTCGATCGACGTCGGGTAGATCCCTCCCAAGGCGCCGATGTACTTGGCGATCGCATCCGCGGAGCCCTTGCGGATCTGTCTGGCGCCAAGATTGACGCCGCTCATGCGCGTATGCGCCGAGAACGGCACGAAAGTCGCGCCGAGTGCGCAGAGATCGCGCTCGCGCAGGTTGAAGCGCTGTTTCGCGAGCACGACGATGCTGCGCCCTTCCGGCGTTTCGTCGGCGAGCGAAGCGAGCTGCGCCGCGTCCGCCAACTGCTGCTCGGTAGATCCGGGCGCCGGCAGGAACGCCGCCGCCTGGCGGTTGCCGAGCGTGATCGTCCCGGTCTTGTCGAGCAGCAGCACATCGACGTCGCCGGCCGCCTCGACCGCACGACCGGAAGTCGCGATCACGTTCGCCTGCATCATGCGGCTCATGCCGGCCACGCCGATCGCCGATAGCAACCCGCCGATCGTCGTCGGAATCAGGCAAACGAGCAGCGACACGAGAGCGGTGATCGTCACCGGACTGCCGGCCTTGCTCACTTCGACGCCGAACAGAGAGAACGGCAGCAGGGTGACGATGACGACGAGAAACACGAGTGTGAGCGCGACCAGTAGGATCGTCAGCGCGATCTCGTTTGGCGTCTTCTGCCGCTTCGCGGACTCGACCATCGAGATCATCCGATCGAGGAACGTCTCGCCCGGATTCACCGAGACCCGCACGACGATCCAATCGGACAGCACTCTGGTGCCGCCGGTAACGGACGTGAAGTCGCCGCCCGACTCGCGAATGACGGGTGCCGACTCGCCGGTGATCGCGCTTTCATCGACCGAGGCGGCCCCCTCGATGACCTCGCCGTCGGCCGGGATCACCTCCTTGGCCTTGATTAGCACGACATCGCCCTTGCGCAGATCCTCGGCCCCGACGCGCACCGCCTCGCCGCGTGTGCGCGCCGGGTCGACGAACTTTTTGGCGAAGACGGTCTGCCGCATGTTGCGCAGCGACGCCGCCTGCGCGCGGCTGCGGCCCTCCGCCAAGGCCTCGGCGAAGTTCGCGAACAGCACCGTGAACAACAGCCAGACGGTGACCGCGAGGATGAAGCCTGCGGGCGCTTCGCCGTGGCCGGCGAGCGCCTGCGCGTACAGAATCGCGGTGACGATCGTGCCGACGAACACCACGAACATGACCGGGTTGCGCCATTGGACGCGCGGGTCGAGCTTGCGAAAGGATTCGATCAGCGCGACCGCGAGCAGCTTGCGGTCGAACAGCGACAAGGGTTGGTGTGGCATGGGGGGCTTTCTATTTGGCCGCGGCGAGCATGAAGTGCTCGACCAGCGGTCCGAGCGCGAGCGCCGGCACGTAGGTCAGCACGCCGATCAACAGCACCGAGCCGATCAGCAGCGCGACGAACAGGGGGCCGTGCGTCGGCATCGTGCCGTCCGTGACCGGAACGCGCTGCTTCGCGGCGAGGGAACCCGCGATGGCGAGCGCCGCGACGATCGGCCAGTAGCGTCCTAGGAACATCACGAGAGCCGTCGAGACGTTGTAGAAAACCGTGTCCGCCGATAGGCCCGCGAACGCGCTGCCGTTGTTGTTGGCGGCCGAGGAAAACGCATACAGGATCTCGCTGAAGCCGTGCGCGCCCGGATTCGCGACCCCGGCCCTGCCGGCGGCGACCATGACGGCGACCGCGGTGCCGCCGAGCACGAGGAACGGGGTAGTGAGAATGAATACCGAGGCAAGTTTCATTTCGAGCGCCTCGATCTTCTTGCCGATGTATTCCGGAGTGCGTCCGATCATGAGTCCGGCGATGAATACGCCGAGTATCGCGAACATGAGTATCGAGTACAGGCCGGTACCGACGCCGCCCGGCGCGACCTCGCCGAGCTCGATCAAGAAGAGCGGCACGAAGCCGCCGAGCGGCATCATCGAGTCGTGCATGGTGTTCACCGCGCCGCAGGATGTGGCGGTGGTCACGGCCACGAACAACGCGGAGGCGGCGATGCCGAAGCGCGTCTCCTTGCCCTCCATGTTGCCGCCCGCCTGCGCCGCGCTCGCGCTCTGATCGATCCTCTGCGCCGCAATCAGCGGATTGCCTTGCTGCTCGGAGTGGAACGCCGTGATCGCAAGCGGCACGAACAGAATCAGCATCGCGGCGAGGATCACCCAGCCTTGACGCGTGTCGCCGACGAGCTTGCCGAACGTATGGGTGAGCGCGAACGGGATCGCGAAGATCGCCAGCATCTCCAACAGGTTCGACAACGGCGTCGGATTTTCAAAGGGGTGCGCCGAATTCGCATTGAAGAAGCCGCCGCCGTTGGTGCCTAGTTCCTTGATCGATTCTTGCGACGCGACCGGGCCCATCGGCAGCGTCTGCGCGCGCGCCTCGATCGTCGCCGCGTGCCGGTACGCGTCGAAATTCTGAATCACGCCCTGGCTCACGAGCACGAGCGCGAGCAACGCGCAGAGCGGCAGGAGCACATAGAGCGTCGCGCGGGTGACATCGACCCAGAAGTTGCCGATCGTCGCCGCCGTGTGCCGCGCGAAGCCGCGGATCAGGGCGATCGCGACCGCGATGCCGGTCGCCGCCGAGAGGAAATTCTGCACCGCGAGGCCCGCCATCTGCACGAGATACCCCATGGTCGACTCTCCGGCGTAGCCCTGCCAGTCGGTGTTGGTGATGAAGCTCACGGCGGTGTTGAACGACGAGTCGGGGCTTACCGCCGTGAACCCTTGCGGGTTCAGCGGCAGGTACGCCTGCAACCGCTGCAGCGCGTAGACGGCGACGGCGCCCAGCACATTGAAAAGCAGCAGGGCGATTGCGTATTGCTTCCAGGACATCTCTTCCCGGGAATCGACCCCGCAAAGTCGATAGAGCACGCTCTCGACCCGGCCGCCGGTGCGCCGGGCGAAGTTCGGCCGGCCGTCCATGACAGCGGCGATGTAGGCGCCTAGCGGCTTGACGATGAGCACGACCAAGCCCAGGAAGACGAACAGCATCAGCGAAAACCGAAGCCCGGAACTCATCAGAAGCGCTCCGCCTTCAGTAGCGCATACAGCAAGTAGCCGAACAGGAACAGGGCGAGCAGGCCGCAGAACCAGTACATGCCGTTCATGACGGATCACCGAGGCGGCCGAGCGCCCACACCAGCCAATGGGTCGCGGCGTACAGCGCCGCGAGAATCGACAGATAGACGATATCCATGAGCCCCGCCCTCAGCGGCAAAAGTCGGGGGCCAGACTAACGTCGCGCGCGTGAAAATCCTGTGCAAAAAAAAGAGCGAGCCGAAGCTCGCTCTTTTCGACGGTCGACCGCTGGGAAGCGGTTTTACATGTCCATACCGCCCATGCCACCCATGCCGCCGCCCGGGGCGCCGTGCGCATGCTCTTCTTCCTTCGGCGATTCCGCGACCATGACTTCGGTCGTCAACAGGAGCCCCGCCACCGAGGCCGCGTTCTGCAAAGCGAGACGCGTGACCTTGGTCGGATCGAGGATACCCATCTCGATCATATCGCCGTACTCGCTGGTCGCCGCGTTGTAGCCGAACGTTCCCTTGCCCTCGCGGACCCGGTTGAGGACGACCGCCGCATCTTCGCCGGCGTTGCTGACGATCTGGCGCAACGGCTCTTCGATCGCGCGCGCCAGGATCTTGATGCCCGTGGTCTGATCCTCGTTCGCACCGACCAACTTCTCGATCGCCTTCAGCGCACGCACCAGCGCGACACCGCCGCCCGGTACCACGCCTTCTTCGACGGCCGCACGGGTCGCGTGCAGCGCATCCTCGACGCGCGCCTTCTTTTCCTTCATTTCGATTTCGGTCGCGGCGCCGACTTTGATCACCGCAACGCCGCCGGAGAGCTTGGCAACGCGCTCCTGCAGCTTTTCCTTGTCGTAATCGGAGGTCGCCTCCTCGATCTGCTGACGGATGCTTTCGACGCGGCCCTTGATGTCCGTGCCCTTGCCGGCGCCGTCGATGATCGTGGTGTTCTCCTTCTCGACTAGCACCTTCTTCGCTTCGCCGAGATCGCTTAAGGTCGCCTTCTCCAGAGACAGGCCGACTTCATCGGAGATGACGGTCCCGCCCGTGAGAACGGCGATATCCTGCAGCATGGCCTTGCGGCGATCGCCGAAGCCGGGCGCCTTGACGGCGGCGACCTTGACTATGCCGCGGATCGTGTTGACGACCAGGGTCGCCAGCGCTTCGCCTTCGACATCTTCAGCGACGATCAGCAGCTGACGGCCGCCCTTGGCGATGGCTTCGAGCAACGGCAACATCTCGCGGATGTTGGCGATCTTCTTGTCGACCAAGAGGATCAACGGCTTGTCGAGTTCCGCGCTCTGACTCTGCTGGTTGTTGATGAAATACGGCGACAAGTAGCCGCGGTCGAACTGCATGCCCTCGACGACTTCGAGTTCATTTTCCAGGCCCGAGCCCTCTTCGACCGTGATCACGCCTTCCTTGCCGACCTTCGCCATCGCGTCGGCGATGGTCTTGCCGATGCTCTCGTCGGAGTTCGCCGAGATGGTGCCGACCTGCGCGATCGCCTTCGGGTCCTTGCACGGTTTGGAGAGCTTCTTCAGCTCTTCGGTTGCCGCGCCGACCGCATGGTCGATGCCGCGCTTCAGATCCATCGGATTGATGCCGGCGGCGACGGCCTTCAAGCCTTCGCGGATGATCGCCTGCGCGAGAACCGTCGCGGTCGTGGTGCCGTCGCCGGCTTCATCGGAGGTGTTGGAAGCGACTTCCTTGACCATCTGCGCGCCCATGTTCTCGAACTTGTCCTTCAGTTCGATCTCCTTCGCCACCGACACGCCGTCCTTCGTCACCGTCGGCGCGCCGAAGCTCTTGTCGAGCACCGCATTGCGGCCCTTCGGGCCGAGCGTCACCTTGACGGCGTTCGCCAGAATGTTCACGCCCTTGAACATGCGTTGCCGGGCGTCGTCGCTGAAGCGTACGTCTTTTGCTGCCATTTGCTGATACCTCTAAGAAATTCGATTACTTGATAAGGTTGGAAAATTCCGGCAACGGCGGGGCTACTTGCCCTCGACCACGGCCATGACGTCTTCCTCACGCATGACGACCAACTCGTCGCCATCCATCTTGACTTCGGTGCCGCTGTATTTGCCGAACAGGATCTTGTCGCCGACTTTCACGTCGAGCGGACGGATTTGGCCGTTCTCGAGGATCTTGCCCTTGCCGACGGCGAGCACTTTTCCGAAGATAGGCTTCTCGGTCGCGGTATCGGGAATGACGATGCCGCCCGGAGATTTGCGCTCCTCTTCCTCTCGTTTGACGATGACCCGATCATGAAGGGGACGAATCTTCATAAGACAAGACTCCTAAAGCTAAGGGTTTGAATTTTACCTTGGAAGGGTCGAAGCTTGTTAGCACTCTCCCCTTGTGGCTGCTAATGATAATGCCTATTTCGGGCGATTCAAGCCCAATCGGCTGGATTTTTGCACCGACGGCGGCCTGGGTGCTGTATTGCAGCAGCCGGGATGCCGCGGAGCAGCCGGCTGTGCACCCGAAGGGGCCGCCGGGCAAAGACGCATTGCCGCCGAAGCACTGATGTTAAAGTGCCGGCATGCCTCCATCGCGATCAATGGGTGCCCGCTGCGCGCTCGTTTGCTGCGCGGCCTTCGCCCTCGCCGGATTGGCGCAAGCGCGGCCCTGGTGGCTGCGGGGCGCCTTGACCGCCGGCCAGGACTTCCTGCCGCCGGACGCCGCCTTCCGGGTCGCCGCCCAGTTGGACGGCAAACGATTGCGCATTCACTGGATCATTGCCAACGGCTATTACCTGTACCGCAGCAAGATGGCGGTCGCCGCGGCAAGCCCCGATCTGCTGGTCTACCCGCTGTCCTTGCCGCAAGGAAGGCTGCTGAGCGATCGCTACTTCGGGCCCCAGAGAGTCTATTTTAGCCACGTCGAGGCGACCGCCGGCTACAGTCGCTCCGACTTTGGCGCTCACCCCGTGCAGATCAAAGTGACCTATCAGGGCTGTGCGCAAGCGGGCTTGTGCTACCCGCCGATCGTCAAGGTGCTGTTTCCCGATGAACTGCCGGCCGCCGCCGGCCAGGCGGCGCCGCAGCCGACGCCGTCTACCTCGTGGGAATTCGTGGCAATAGCGGGCGGCGGGGGCGCATTCCTGTGGGCCGGCCTCGCTCGGCGCAAACGCGGGCGTCTGCCGACACCGCCGCTGTGAATCGCGCGCCGCTGATCGTCCTCGCCGCGGTGCTCGCGATCGGCGCCGGATGGGCCGGCGAACAACTGCTCGCCGGGCGCTCATCGAGGCCGGCGCCGGCTCTCGGTGTACGGGTCGCGGTCGGCGAGACGAGCCCACCGACCGCCGCCGACCTCGCCGCGGCCGCGGCGAGCGCCGCTCCGGCCGCGATCGACGCGCCGCCGCCGCTGGTCAAGATACCGCGGCGTTTGCCGCGATTCTCCTTGAACGATCTGCAGGGCAAACCGAGCCCGATCGAGGCCTATCGGGGAAGATCGCTGATCATCAATTTTTGGGCGACCTGGTGCGCGCCCTGCCGGCGCGAAATCCCGCTGCTGCAAACCGTCGACGCCGCCTGGCGACCCCGCAACTTCAGGGTACTCGGCATCGCCGTGGACCACCGCGACCAGGTCGCATCGTTCGCGCGACGCTTGAAGATTGCTTATCCGTTGATGAGCGGTGAGGAGGACGCGCTCGGCGTGGCGGCCGAATTCGGCGTCGCCTCGCCGGTGTTTCCGTTCACCGTCTTCACGGACGACCGCGGCGAGGTCGTCGCCCTGTACTTAGGTGAGCTGCATGCGGCCGAGATCCATCTGATCCTTGGCATCGTGCAGCGCGTCAATGGAGGCGAAATACCGCTGCAGGCGGCACGGCAGGCCATCGACACCGGTTTGGGCCGCCTCGCCCAAGGGGCAAGCCGGCCGACGGACAAGGTTGCGGCCGGCGCCTGAAGATTGGCCTCCGAGACCCGAAAGGCGGCGCGCAATATGCGCCGTCTTGGCGACGTTCGCCACAGAAGCTTGCCATATCGTGGCGATTTCTGGTTATTATCGCGGTTCTTTTTAATCGCTGCCGCACCCGGCGGACGTCCCAAAATGGCTCGCATACTCTTGCTGAATGGACCCAATCTGAATCTGCTCGGCAGCCGCGAGCCCGGCATTTATGGGTCGACCAGCCTTCAGGAGCTGGAAAGGACGCTGACTTCACGCGCACGGCAAAAGGGGTTCGACCTCGACTGCGCGCAGAGCAACGCCGAGCATGAATTGATCGCGAGGATTCACGGCGCCAAGCGCGACGGCACGGCGTTCATGATCTTCAATCCCGGGGCGTTTACGCATACCAGCGTTGCGCTGCGCGACGCGATCCAGGGCACCGGCCTGGCGTTCATCGAAGTGCACCTCAGCAACATCTTCGCGCGCGAGGAGTTTCGGCACCGTTCCTACTTTTCGGATATCGCCGCCGGCTGCATTTTCGGCCTAGGGCCGATCGGCTACGAGCTCGCCCTCGACGCCGCCGCCGCCCGTCTCGCGGCCGCTCCAACAAGATAGCTTCTGCAAGGGGATCGCAGATGGATATTCGCAAGGTAAAAAAATTAATAGAACTGCTCGAGGAATCCGGCATTTCCGAACTGGAAATCGCCGAAGGCGAGGAATCGGTGCGCATCTGCCGCTATCCGCGCGGCGCGATGGCGCTGCCGTCGGCGCCGGTGGCGCACGCGCCGAGCACCGCCGCCGTGGCCGCGCCGCTCGCGGCGACCGCCACCGGCGAGCGCACGCCGCGCGCCGACGACCGCACGGTGACCTCGCCGATGGTGGGCACCTATTATTCGGCGCCGTCGCCGGGCGCCAAGGCCTTCGTGGAAATCGGTCAAGAGGTCAAGATCGGACAAGTCATATGCATCATCGAGGCGATGAAGATGATGAATCAAATCGAGTCCGACAAGGCCGGCCGGGTAACGGCGATACTCGCCAAGAACGGCGATCCGGTCGAATTCGGCCAACCGTTGTTCGTCATCGAATAATCGGGATGATCGAAAAAGTCGTCATCGCCAATCGCGGCGAGATCGCCCTGCGCATACTGCGCGCTTGCCGGGAACTCGGCATCAAGACCGTGGCGGTGCATTCGACCGCCGATTTCAATACCAAGCACGTGCTGCTCGCCGACGAGACCGTTTGCATAGGACCGCCGCATTCGGCGGCCTCTTATTTGAACATGCCGGCGATCATCAGCGCAGCTGAAGTCACCGACGCGGTCGCGATACACCCCGGTTACGGGTTCCTCGCGGAAAATGCGGATTTCGCCGAACGCGTCGAAAAGAGCGGCTTCATCTTCGTCGGCCCGCGCGCGGAGACCATCCGCATGATGGGCGACAAGGTTTCCGCGATCAAATTCATGAAGGCATCGGGGGTGCCTTGCGTGCCGGGTTCCGACGGGCCGCTCGGCGCCGACACGGACGAGAATTTCCGCATCGCCAAGGATATCGGCTACCCGGTGATCATCAAGGCGGCGGGCGGCGGCGGCGGCCGCGGCATGCGGGTCGTGCACACCGACGCCTCTTTGCTGAACGCGATCAGCGTGACCAAATCCGAGGCTCTGGCCGCCTTCGGCAACGATCAGGTGTACATGGAGAAGTACCTGGAAAAGCCGCGGCACATCGAATTCCAGATACTCGCCGACAACTACGGCAACGTCGTGCACTTGGGCGAGCGCGATTGTTCGATGCAGCGCCGCCATCAAAAGGTCATCGAGGAAGCCCCGGCGCCGGGTATGTCGGCGAAACAGCGCAAGATGATGGGCGAGCGCTGCGTGCGCGCCTGCCGGGAGGTCGGTTACCGCAATGCCGGAACGCTGGAATTTCTCTATCAGGACGATGAATTCTATTTCATCGAAATGAACACCCGCGTGCAGGTCGAACATCCGGTCACCGAATTGGTGACCGGCATCGACATCGTCAAGGCGCAGCTGTTGATCGCCGCCGGCGAGCCGCTGGGGTACGAGCAGGGCGACGTTCAAATCCGCGGGCATGCGGTCGAATGCCGCATCAATGCCGAGGATCCCAAGACTTTCGCGCCTTCGCCGGGGCCGATCAAACTGTGGCACCCGCCTGGCGGACCCGGCATTCGCGTCGACAGCCATGTGTACACGGGCTACAACGTGCCGCCGTTCTACGATTCGATGATCGGCAAGGTCATCGCTTTCGGCGATACGCGCGATACGGCGATCGCGCGCATGCGCAATGCGCTGGCGGAAATGGTCGTCGAGGGCATCAAGACCAATATTCCCCTGCACCAGGAAATATTCAATCATTCCGCATTCCGTCAGGGCGGAACCGACATCCACTATTTAGAGCGGCGCCTGGGGATCAAGTGAGCCCCCGGGATGGCGCATACCGATGGCCTGCTACGAAATCGAATTCCCGCTCGCCCTGCATGCCTGCGACGCGCTCGAAGCGGCGCTGCTGCGCATCGGCGCCTGCTCGATCAGCTACGAGGACCGGGGCGATGAGCCGGTACTCGAACCGTTGCCGGGCGAGGTGCGGCTGTGGCGCGACACGCTGGTGCGCGTCTTGTTCGATGGGACCGAGGATGCGGCGCGCAGCCTCTGCCGTCTCGGCGCCGAGTTGGGCGCCGCCACGCTCGCCGCCGCCCGCGTGCGCGCGGTGGCGGATCGCGATTGGCGGCTGGCGTGGCTCGCCGATTGGAAATCGATGCGCTTCGGCCCGCATCTTTGGGTCTGCCCGACGAGCGCGCCGCCGCCACCGGACCCCGCGGCGGTCGTCGTCAGGCTCGACCCCGGATTGGCGTTCGGCACCGGCAGCCACGCGACGACCGCGATGTGCCTGGACGAGCTCTGCATGCTCGACTTGCACGCCAAATCGGTGCTGGATTACGGCTGCGGTTCCGGGATTCTGGCGATCGCGGCGTTGCGCCTCGGCGCCGCAGAGGCGTGCTGCGTCGATCGCGATCCGCAGGCTTTGACCGCCAGCCGCCGCAATGCGATCGACAACGGCGTCGCCGCGTCGCTGCGCACGCAAGATACCGCGGCGCGCCTCGCGCCGGCCGATTGCGTGCTCGCCAACATTCTCGCCGGCACGCTGATCGAATTGGCGCCGACGCTCGGCGGCGCGTGCAAGCCCGGCGGCGATCTGCTGCTGTCAGGCGTTCTCGCCGCTCAAGAAGACGCGGTGACCGCGGCATACCGGCCGCATTTTGCTATGGTTGCGGTCAGGCAGCGCGACGACTGGTGCTGCATTCATGCGCGACGGCGTACGGCTCCTTGCGGGGTTTCCTAGCGTGTACACGCAATGTCCGAATTGCGAAACGGTCTTCCGGCTGTCGGCCGAGGTGCTGCGCGCCGCGGCCGGCCAAGTCCGCTGCGGCCGCTGCGGCGAGGTATTCAATGCGCTCTCCCGGCTCGCCGAGCAAGCTGACGCGTTCACGGCGGGCGAATCGGCGCTCGAATTGGAGGCCCGCGCCGACCGAATCCTGGCTTCGCCGGCCACAGAGGCGGCCGCGGACCCCGAGGCGTACGGCGCGCCGGAGTCGATCGGCGCGCAGGCGGCGATCGACGAGACGCAGGACGAGCAAATTGCGCAGCTGCGGATCGAGGGGGATGCGCCGTCGGAGGCGGAGGACGCCGCGGCGCTCGAATTCACGTTGCCGCCCGGCGAACTCGATCGCATCTTCGTGGGCGCGGCGTATCGGCCGCTGCTCGAGCCGCAACTCGCTCCCCCGCCGCCTGCGCCGGCCGCGCCGCAACCGGCGCCGACGCCGGCGCCGCTGGAATTGGACGAACTGCGGCCACCCCGGCGCCGCTTCGCCGCGCTTCTGATTGCGGTGGCCGTTTTGTTGGCGCTGACGCTCGGCGCGCAAATCGTCAACCGCAATCGCGAGGTGATTGCGGCGAGTCCTTCGTTCGGCGGCGCGCTGCGGCACATCTACGCGCGCCTCGGCGATCCCTTGCCGCTGCCCGCCAATTTGTCCGCGTACCAGTTGCGCCAATGGGGCGTGACCGGCGAGCCGGGCGCGAACGGCGCCTTGCGCGTGCGCGCCAGCATTTTGAATGCCGCCCGGCAGTTCCAACCCTATCCGCTGCTGCGGGTGACCTTGACGGATCGATTCGGCAACCGCGTCGGCGCCCGCGAGTTCGAGGCGTCCGAGTATTTGCCCAAACCGCCGTCCGCGCCGATGCCTCCGGGAATGCGCGCCGACGCGACCATCAACATCATCGACCCCGGCAAGAATGCCGTGGGTTTCGAGATCGACATCTGCATGCGCCGCGCCGCGGGCGACGTCGTCTGCGCCGACGATGCCGCGGCGCACCCAAGATGAGCACCGTCCGTATCGGCCGTTACCGGCTGTCGTCGAATGTGCTGCTCGCGCCGATGGCCGGCGTAACGGATCGGCCGTTTCGCATGCTTTGCCGGCGCTTCGGCGCCGGCCTCGCCGCCTCGGAAATGCTGAGCGCCGACGTGCGCCTGTGGCAGACGGCGAAATCGCGCCGCCGCATGGATCACGGCGGCGAGCCCTCGCCGCGCGTCGTGCAAATCGCCGGTTTCGATCCCGGGATGATGGCCGAAGCGGCGCGGCGCAGCGTCGATGGCGGCGCCGAAATCATCGATATCAACATGGGATGCCCGGCGAAGAAAGTTTGCCACCGGCTCTCGGGCTCGGCCTTGCTGCGCGACGAACCCCTGGTCGCCCGCATATTGACGGCCGTGGTCGGCGCGGTGGCCGCTCCGGTGACGCTGAAGACGCGCACCGGCTGGGACCGCGAGCACAAGAACGGCATTCGCATCGCCAGGATCGCCGAGCACGCCGGCGTCCAGGCGCTCGCGATTCACGGCCGCACGCGCGCCGACATGTACTGCGGCGCGGCGGAATTCGATACGGTGCGCGCGATCAAAGAAGCCGTGAGCATTCCGGTATTCGCGAACGGCGACATCGATTCGGCGGCGCGCGCGCGCGCGGTCCTCGCCGAGAGCGGATGCGACGGCATCATGATCGGCCGCGCGGCGCAAGGCAAGCCATGGATTTTTGACGAAGTCAATTTTTTTCTCGCCAACGGCAATTTGCGCGCCGCTCTTCCACAACAAAATGTCCGTGATATCATGCGCGCCCACCTCGAGGACCTGTACTCATTTTACGGCGACGAGACCGGCGTTCGGGTGGCGCGAAAACACTTGAGTTGGTATTGCCGGCGGCATTCGGGACAGGAAGCCTTGCGCAAGCACGTGATGCAGATTGAGACGCCGTCGGAACAGCTTTGCGCGGCGCTTGAGCTCATCGATACCGACATCGATCGCGCGGCATGATCGAACATCATTGAAAAACAAAAAAGATCTCAACGGGAACTCGAAGACAATCTATGGCCGCAAAAAAGAAATCGCGAATTCGCAAGGACACGGCGCCCGTTTTCAACGGGCGGGATTTGAGAGTCAACGGCAAGGGAGTGCCCCTGCGCTCGCAGGCGGAGGAGGCGCTGCAGTGCTATTTCGAGGCGTTGAACGGCCATAAACCCGCGCATTTGTACGAACTCGTGATGCGCGAGGTCGAGGAGCCGCTGTTCAAAGTGGTGATGGATCACGTGCACGGCAACCAGAGCCGCGCCGCGACCATCCTCGGCATCAACCGCGGTACCTTGCGCAAGAAGCTAAAAGAGTTCGGCATCCACGAGTAAATTCGCCTTGCTAGTGCCTGTGCGCCGCGCCTTGCTCAGCGTCTCCGATAAGACCGGCATTGTGGAGTTTGCGCGCGCGCTGAAGGAGCGCGGCGTCGAATTGTTGTCGACCGGCGGCACGGCCAAGCTTCTTGTGCAGCACGGAATTTCGGTCAAGGAGGTCGCCGAGCACACCGGTTTTCCGGAAATCATGGGGGGCCGCGTGAAAACGCTGCACCCGAAGATTCACGGCGGGTTGCTCGGCCGTCGCGACGTCGATGCAGCGGTGATGCGCGAACACGGCATCGAGCCGATCGATTTGCTGGCGGTCAATCTCTACCCCTTCGCCGCCACGGTGGCGCGCGCCGACTGCAGCTACCAAGAGGCCGTCGAGAATATCGACGTCGGCGGACCGGCGATGGTGCGCGCGGCCGCCAAGAATCATGCGTCGGTCACCGTCGTCGTCGATCCGGGCGACTATCGCTCGCTGCTCGACGAACTGGCGGCGAATCAGGGCGCCACCAACACCTCGATGCGCCAGCGCCTCGCCGCCAAGGCCTTCGCGCACACGGCGCAGTACGACGCGATGGTATCGGCCTATTTCACCGGCGCAATCGGCGGCGAATCGCCGGCATTCGGCGACGATCTGAACCTTACCTTGCGCAAGCGCTTCGATTTGCGCTACGGCGAGAATCCGCATCAGCAGGCCGCCTTCTACGGCGATCCGCGCGCGATCGGCGCGTCGATTTCCTCGGCGCGGCAGCTGCAAGGCAAGGCGCTCTCCTACAACAACATTGCGGACGCCGACACGGCGCTCGAATGCGTCCGCCAGTTCGAGCCGCCCGCATGCGTGATCGTCAAGCACGCCAACCCCGCGGGCGTCGCGCTCGCAGGCGACATCGCCGCCGCTTACGCGCGCGCCTACCGCACCGACCCGACCTCGGCGTTCGGCGGCATCATCGCCTTCAATCGCCCGCTGGACGCGGCGACCGCCCGCGGCATCATCGAGCAGCAATTCGTCGAGGTGATTTTGGCGCCGGCCGTGCTCGCGGAGGCGGCGCTGGTGCTCGCGCCGAAGGACAATGTCCGCGTTCTCGCGGTCGGCGACCTGCGCAAACCGGTCGCGCAGTTGCTGGAATACCGGAGCGTGACCGGCGGCCTGCTCGTGCAGACGCGCGACCAAGGGCGCATCGATGCCGGCGCCTTGCGCATCGTCAGCAAGCGCGCGCCGGGCAGTGCCGAGCTCGAAGATCTGCTGTGCGCCTGGCGCATAGCGAAATATGTCAAATCGAACGCGATCGTATGCGTCAAGGACCATGCGACGGTCGGCATTGGCGCGGGCCAGATGAGCCGCGTCACGAGCGGCCGGATCGCGGCGATGAAGGCGCAGGATGCGGGGCTGTCCTGCCAAGACGCGGCGATCGCCTCGGACGCCTTTTTCCCGTTCCGCGACGGCTTGGATGCTCTCGCCGAGTTCGGCATCAAGGCGGTCATTCAGCCGGGCGGATCGATACGCGACGCCGACGTCATCGCGGCCGCGGACGAACACGGCATCGCCATGGTATTCACCGGCATGCGCCACTTCCGGCATTGACGGGCGCGGCCGGGCCATGAAGGTCCTCATCGTCGGCGGCGGAGGCCGCGAGCACGCGCTGGCCTGGAAATGCGCCCAGTCGCCGCGCGTGGATCGCGTTTTCGTCGCTCCGGGCAATGCCGGCACCGCGCTCGAGCCGAAGACCGGCAACGTCGACATCGGCGCAGAGGACATCGACGCACTCGCCGCGTTTGCCGCACGCGAGCGCATCGACCTTTCGATCGTGGGTCCGGAAGCGCCGCTGGTCGCCGGCATCGCCGACCGGTTCGCAGCCGCAGGCCTCGCTTGCTTCGGGCCGTCCGCGGCGGCGGCGCGCCTCGAAGGTTCGAAGGCCTTCGCCAAGGATTTTCTGCGACGGCACGCGATCCCGACCGCATCCTACAGGACCTTCACCAAAGCCGATTGGGATCCGCGGTATTTGCGGGCCCAGCGGCTGCCGTTGGTCGTCAAGGCCGACGGTCTTGCGGCCGGCAAGGGCGTCGTCGTCTGCGACGATCACGAGTCCGCGCTCGCTGCCGCGGCGCTGATGTTCGGCGGTGCGTACGGCGCGGCCGGCGAGCGAATCGTCGTAGAGGAATTCCTGCAGGGCGAAGAAGTCAGCTTCATCGTCGTCGCCGGCGATCAACAAGCGCTGCCGCTCGCGAGCGCGCAGGATCACAAGCGCCGCGACGACGGCGATCTCGGACCCAACACCGGCGGCATGGGCGCCTACTCGCCGGCGCCGATCGTCACGCCGGCGCTGCACGCGCGCATCATGCGCGAGGTCATCGAACCGGCCTTGCGCGGACTGCGCGCCGACGGCAATCCGTACAGCGGATTCCTCTACGCCGGCCTGATGATCGCGGCCGACGGCACGCCGAACGTACTGGAATTTAATTGTCGGATGGGCGATCCGGAGGCGCAGCCGATCATGATGCGCCTGCAGAGCGATTTGCCGGCGTTGTGCCAGGCGGCGCTCGCCGGCACGCTCGCGCAAAGCGGCGCGCTGTGGGATGCGCACGCGGCGCTCGGCGTCGTCATGGCGGCCGGCGGCTATCCCGATGCCTACCGCAAGGGCGACCCGATCGGCGGCCTCGAGGAGGCGGCACGCTTGCCGGGCAAGGTATTTCACGCCGCCAGCCGCTTGCACGGTGCGCAAGTCCTCACCAACGGCGGACGAGTCCTGTGTGCTGTCGGCCTCGGGAGGAGCGTCGGCGCCGCGCAACGCCAGGCCTACGACCTGGTCGGCGCGATCCATTGGGAGCGCGCGCAATACCGCCGCGATATCGGTTATCGGGCGATCGCGCGCGAGGCGGACGGCTCGCCGCGCTGATTCAAGTGCGCTGCGTCCCAGCCGCCGCCGAGCGCTTCGATCATCGTCACGCTCGCGGTCAAGCGGTTCAGGCTTACGCTCAACGCGGTCTCGCGGGCGCCGAGCAGCGTCGTTTGCGCGGCGATGACGCTGCTGTACGGGACCGTGCCCGCCTGGTACTGGCTCAAGGTCAATTTCATCGCCTCCTGCGCAGCCTTGACCGTCGCCTCCTCGATCACCGCCTGCTTTTCGAGAATCCGCAGTGTCGCCAGCTCATCCTCCACCTGCTGCAGCGCGCTGAGCACGGTCTGCCGATAATCGTCGACGCTCGCCTGATAGGCCGCACGCGCCGCGGCCGCCTGCGCACGATGCAAGCCGCCGGCAAACAAGGCCTGCGTGATCGCGGGGCCGAATGCCCAGACCTGATTCGACGCACGGATCAATTGACTGAACGCGCCGCCGGCATAATCGTCGGACGCGGATAGCGTCAAGGCGGGGAAAAACGCCGCGCGCGCGACCCCGATTTGCGCGTTGGCCGCGGCCATGCGCCGTTCGGCCGCGGCGACGTCCGGACGCCGCTCCAGCAGCGCCGACGGCAGGCCGGCCGGCAGCGTCGGAACGTCGGTCGGCATCGATGCGGCGGACAGGGAAAATTCCGACGGCGGTTCCCCAAGCAGCACCGCGATCGCGTGTTCTAGCAGCGCCCGCTGTATCCCCGCGTTGACTTGCTGCGCCTGATTTGCGAGCAATTGCGTCTGCGCGCTGACGACATCCGCCTTGGCGGCGACGCCGAAGCGGTAGCGGCTGCGGACGATCGCGAGCGACGCCCGCTCCGCCGCGACGGCATCGTTCAGCAGGATTTGCTGCTGGTCCTGCGCGCGCAGCGCGAAGTAGTCCACGGCGAGTTCGGCATGCACCGACAGACGTGCGCCGGCGAGCGCGGCGCGGCTTGCCTCTGCCGATGCCCTGCTGCTCTCGGCCGAACGGCGAACCTGCCCCCAGAGATCCAGATTCCAGCTGCCGGCGACGCCGGCGGAGTTCCCGGTGCGGCTGCCGGCGAGGCTGGTGGTGCGTTGCCGGCCGATATCCGCCGCGAGCGTCGGCCAGAATCCGGCCTCGGCTTCGCCGACGAGCGCGCGCGCCTGCCGGACCGCGGCGCCCGCGGATTGGATGGTTTCGTTGGAAACATCGACGCGGCGCTGCAGCGCATCGAGCAGCGGATCGTTGAAGATCGTCCACCACGGCCCGCGATGCAGCGCGTCGGCGGGTTCGCTCGGCTTCCATCCCGACGCTTCTTTGTAGACGGTGCCGACATCGACGGCGGGTCTGCGGTAGTTCGGTCCGACGGCGCAGCCGGCGATCAAGGCCGATAGCGCCGCCGTCACGACTCTTCGGTATCTCATGCGCCTGCCTCCATGGGTCCGGCCGTTGCCGCGGCGCGGCCGAGACCTGCGCGCCGCGCGCGGCGGCCGAAGCGGCGCACGTAAAGGTAAACGACCGGGGTCGTGTACAGCGTGAGCAGCTGGCTGACGATCAAGCCGCCGACGATCGAGATGCCGAGCGGGCGCCGCAGCTCCGTGCCGTTGCCGTATTGCAGCGCGAGCGGCAGCGCCCCGGCGATCGCCGCGCAGGTGGTCATCATGATCGGCCGGAAACGCAAGGCGCAGGCATGCGCGATCGCCGCGCGCGAATCCAGTCCGAGATTGCGTTCCGCGTGGAGCGCAAAATCGACCATCATGATCGCGTTCTTCTTGACGATGCCGATCAGCAGCAGGATTCCGAGGAATGCGATCAGGCTGAACTGCGTGCGCGTAGCGATCAGGGCGAGCAGCGCGCCGAGCCCGGCGGACGGCAGCGTGGAAATGATCGTCAACGGCTGCCCGTAGCTTTCATAGAGCATGCCGAGCACGACGTAGATCGACAGCAGGGCGGCGGCCAGCATCAACGGCTCGCTGCCGGTGCTTTGCCGGAACAGCCGTGCGGTGCCGTAGGGGCTGCCGTGGATGCTGACGGGCACGTGAATCCGCGCCATCGTCCGGTCGACGGCGGCGAGCCCTTCGCCGAGCGATACGCCGCGCGGCAAATTGAACGAGATCGACGTCGACATCGACGTGCCGGTGTGATTGACCGTGACCGGCGTCGTGCCGGTCGCGAAATGACTGAATGCCGCCATCGGCACGACCGTTTCCCTGGCGAAGCTGACCGCCGAGCCGGTCGAGGTGTTGCCGCGGCCCGCGTTGGCGAGCGAATTTGCCGCGAGATTTCGCGCCGTGTCGGCGTAGGCCGCCGTGCCCGCAGCGCTGCCCGTGGCGGCCGCCGCCCTGAAAGCCGTCGTTCCCGCGACCGCCTGCGTCGCTTGCGTGCCGCTGACCGCCGCGCCCGCGGTGCTGACGTAGATCTCCTTGAGGACGTCGGGGTTTTGCTGGAATTGAGGGGCGAGTTCCATGACGACATGGTATTGCTGCGGACTGTACGGATTGTAGATCGTCGACACCGGCGCCTGCGCAAAAGCATCGCCGAGCGTATTGTCGATCTGGCTCTCGGTCAGGCCCAACTTGGCCGCGGTGTCGCGGTCGACGATCAAGTCGGATTGCAAGCCGCCCGGCTGCAGATCCGAATCGACGTCGGTGACTTCGGGGACGCTTTGCAGCGCCGTCCTGAGCCTCTGCGACCAGTACTGCAGCTCGGCGAGATCATCGCCGAGCAGCGTGTATTGATACTCTGAATTGGCCGAGCGGCCGCCGCCGCCGCCGATATCCTGGGCGGACTGCAGGAAAACCCTCACACCGGCGATTCTGGCGAGCTGCGGGCGCAATCGCGAGATGACGCCGTCCGCGGAGACGCTGCGCGCGGACAAGGGCTTGAGCGTGATGTTCAAGCTTGCTCTCGGCCCGCCGGAGGGCCCGAAACCGATGCCGCCGACGGCGCCGGCGACGCTCGCGACCGCCGGATCGCGTTGGATGACGCCGGCGACCTCCTGCAGCTTGGTCTTCATCAACTGGAAGGAGGAGTCGGCATCGCCGCGTATGCCGCCGCGCAGCTGCCCGGTGTCCTCCTGCGGAAAGAATCCCTTGGGAATGACGATGTACAGGTAAATGTTGAATCCGATGGTCGCAGCCAGCAGCAGCAGCATCGAGCGCGGATGATCGAGAGCGGTATCGAGCGTGCGCCGGTAGCCGCTGCGCAGCGTCTCGAAGCCGCGTCCGAAGGCTAGGCCGAAGCGCGGCGGCGGCCCGCTCCCGGGGCGGCGGCCGAGCAGCCTCGCGCACATCATCGGCGTGGTCGTCAAGGAGATCACCAGCGAAATCAGGATGGCGATCGCCAGCGTGTTGGTGAACTCATTGAACAGCCGGCCGACGATCCCGCCGGCGAATTCGAACGGAATGAACACCGCGATCAGCGACAGGCTCATCGACAGGACCGTGAATGCCACTTCGCGGGCGCCACGGTATGCCGCCTGCATCGGCGCCATGCCCGCTTCGATGTGCCGCGCGCTATTCTCCATGACGACGATGGCGTCGTCGACGACGAAGCCGGTGGCGATCGTCAGCGCCATCAAGGAGAAATTATCCAGCGTATAACCGAGCAGGTACATGGCTGCGAACGTGCCGACCAGCGACACCGGGACGACGACCGCCGGGATCAGCGCGGCGCGGCGGCTGTTCAGAAACACGTAGACGACCAGGATCACCATCGCCACCGCGAGCAGCAGCGTCTGCTCGATCTGCCGCAGCGAGCCGCGAATGGTCACGGAACGGTCGGCGATCACCGCCAGATCGATCTTCGGATCAATTTGCGCCTTCAGCCGCGGCAGCTCCGCCTTGATCTCGTCGACGACGTCGATGACGTTCGCGCCGGGCTGCTGGAATACCAGCACTGAAATCGCGGGCTTGCCGTTGTACAGGCCGTAGGTACGCACGTTCTCGATCGCGCCTTCCTGCATATCGAGGACCGTGGCGACGTCGCGCAAACGCACCACGGAGCCGTTGCGATTGGCGACGATCAGGTTTCTGTAGCGGTCCGCCGTGCGCGCATTGTCGTTCGTGTAGATCTGATAGTGCAGGCCGTGGGATTCGATCGCGCCCTTCGGCGCATTCGCGTTGGCGTTGGAAATCGCCGCGCGGATGTCCTGCAGGCCAATTGCGTACTTGGAGAGCGCCAGCGGATTGATTTCCACGCGTACCGCGGGCAACGCGCTGCCGCTGACGTTGACGCCGCCGACGCCCTTCAATTGCGAGAGCCGCTGCGAAATGACCGCGTCCGCCGCGTCGTATATTTGTCCCTGCGTCAGCACGTCGGAGGTCATTGCCAGGGCCAGAATCGGAAACAGCGCGCTGTTCAGCTTAAAATAGGTTGGATTGCGCGTCATCGCCGACGGCAAATCAGGGCGCGCCGCCTCGATCGCGGCCTCGACGTCGCGCGCCGCGCCGTTCAAGTCCCGATCCAGGCCGAAGGTCAGCTGGATGCTCGTGGTGCCGACGCCGCTCGAGGAGGTCATGTCGTCGACGTCGGCGATCGCCGCGAAGCGGCGCTCGAGCGGCGTCGCCACGGTGCGCGCCATGACCTCGGGACTCGCGCCCGGCAGCGAGGCGGCGACGAAAATCGCCGGAATGTCGATGTTCGGCAGCGGCGCGACCGGCAGCAGGACGAAAGCGGCGATGCCCGCGAGCGCGACGCCGGCAGTCAGCAGGATCGTCGCAACCGGCCTTGCGATGAACGGCGCGGAAATGTTCACGGCCGCGCCTCCGTGGCGCCGCTCGCCGCCGTTCGCGCGCGCGCGCGCGCGCGCCAGCGCTGCGCCGCGCGGTCGAATGCGAGATAGATCACGGGGGTCGTGAACAGCGTCAGCACCTGGCTGACCAGCAGGCCGCCGACGATGCTGACGCCGAGCGGGCGGCGCAGTTCGGCGCCGGCACCGGCGCCGAACATCAGCGGCAAAGCGCCGAACATTGCCGCGACCGTGGTCATCAATATCGGCCGGAAACGCAGCAGGCAGGCCTGGTAGATCGCCTCGCGCGCGCTCAAACCCTGCAAGCGTTCGGCGTCGATCGCGAAATCGATCATCAGGATCGCGTTCTTCTTGACGATGCCGATAAGAAGAATGATGCCGATCAAGGCGATGATCGTCAGATCGTCCCCCGCCAAGATCAGCGCGAGCAAGGCGCCGATGCCGGCCGACGGCAGCGTCGACAATATCGTCACCGGGTGAATGAAGCTCTCGTAGAGCACGCCGAGCACGATGTACATGACGAGAACCGCGGCGAGCAGCAACAACAGTTCGTTGCTCAGATTATTGCGGAAGGCGAGCGCCGCGCCTTGAAAAGTCGTGTGGATGCTCGGCGGCAGGTGCAAATCGCGCTCGACCCGCTCGATGCCGGCGACCGCGGCGCCGAGAGATGCACCGCGCGCCAGATTGAACGACACCGTGGTCGCCGGAAACTGCGCGAGATGGCTGATCAACAACGGCCGGGTTGCAACGGTGAATTTCGCGATCGCCGACAGCGGTACCTGGCCGCCGGCCGCCGAAGGCAGGTAAATCGACGCCAGCGAATCGACCGACCGATACGACGACGGATCGGCCTCGATGATCACGCGATATTGGTTCGATTGCGTGAAGATCGTCGAGACGATGCGCTGGCCGAAGGCGTCGTAGAGCGCATTGTCGACCGTGCCGACGCTGATGCCGAGGCGCGCCGCGCTGTCGCGGTCGATGGTGATGTCGGCGGCGAGGCCGTCGTCCTCCTGATTGCTGACGACTTCGGCGAGCGCCGGCTGGCGCTCGAGCGCGGCGACCAGCCGCGGCGTCCAGACGTCGAGTACCCGGGAATCGGCGCTCTCCAGCGTGAAATGGTACTCGGCGCGGCTGACGGTGCTGTCGAGGGTCAGATCCTGCGCGGGGTGCATGTACAAGGCGATGCCGGCAACGCCCGAGGTTTCGCGCTGCAGGCGGCGGATGATCGCGGCGGCGCTCGCCGCACGCTTGCCGCGCGGCCTCAAGTTGATCAACAGGCGGCCGCTGTTGCCGGTCACGTTGTCGCCGTCGACGCCGATGAACGAAGATAGGCTCTCGACGTCCGGATCCTTGAGGATGGCGGCCGCCAGCGCCTGCTGGCGCGCCGCCATCTCTGCGTACGACACATCCTGGCTCGCCGCCGATACGCCTTCGATCAGACCGGTGTCCTGCTCCGGGAAAAAACCCTTCGGAATCAGAACGTACAAGAGCGCGGTCGCGGCGAGCGTCGCCACCGCGACGTACAGGGTCGGCCGCTGACGCTCGAGTACCCAGCAGAGGCGGCGGCCGTACCACGCGGCCAGCGCTTCGAACCAGCGGCTGCGCCGCTGCGTGCCGCGCTCTGCGCCGCTCGATTGGCGCAGCAGCTTTGCGCACAGCATCGGCACCAAGGTCAGCGACACCACCGCCGATATCAGGATCGTCACCGCGAGCGTCACCGCGAATTCGCGGAACAAGCGGCCGACGACGTCCTGCATGAAGAGCAGCGGGATCAAGACCGCGATCAACGATACGGTCAGGGAGATGATCGTGAAGCCGATCTGTCCGGCGCCCTTCAGCGCCGCATCGAGCGGCCGTTCGCCGGCTTCCAGGTAGCGCGAGATATTCTCGATCATGACGATGGCGTCGTCGACGACGAAGCCGGTCGCGATCGTCAAAGCCATCAGCGACAGGTTGTTGAGGCTGAAATTCGCCAGATACATCACCGCGAACGTGCCGATCAGCGACAGAGGCACGGAAAGGCTCGGGATCAGCGTCGCGCGCACGTTGCCCAGGAACAGGAAAATCACCATGACGACCAGCGCGACCGCGAGCGCCAATTCGAATTCGACGTCCTTGACCGAGGCCTTGATCGTCGTCGTGCGGTCGGTGAGCACCGCGATGTCGACGCCGGCGGGCAGCGAAGCGCGCAGCTGCGGCAGGATTCGCTTGATGCTCTTGACGACCTCGACGACGTTCGCCGAGGGCTGCCGCTGCACGTTCATGATCAGCGCCGGCGTGGTGTTCATCCAGCCGCCGAGCTTGGTGTTCTCCGCGCTCCGCACCAGGCTGGCGACGTCGCGCAGGCGAACCGGCGCGCCGTTCCTGTAGGCGATGATGATGTCGGCGTATTGCCGTGCGCTCTGCAGCTGATCGTTGGTGTAGATCGTGTAGGCGCGCATCGGCCCGTCGAAGGTGCCTTTCGGGCCGTTTTGATTGGCGACGTTGATCGTCGTGCGCAAATCGTCGAGATTCAATCCGTAGGCGGCGAGCGCGCGCGGATTGACGATGACCCTGACCGCCGGGCGCTCGCCGCCGCTGATGCTGACGACGCCGACGCCCTTCAATTGCGAAATCCTCTGCGCGATCCGCGTGTCGGCGAAATCCTCGACCTCGGTCAAGGGCATGACTTTCGAGGTGATGCCGAGCGTCAGGATGGGCGCATCGGCCGGATTGACCTTCGCATAGATCGGCGGCGCCGGCAGGTCCTGCGGCAGGAGATTTTGCGATGCGCTGATCGCGGCCTGCACCTCCTGTTCGGCGACGTCGATCGCGAGCGACAGGGCGAATTGCAGCGTGATCACCGAAGCCCCTGCGGAACTGGTCGACGACATCTGGTCGAGCCCCGGCATTTGACCGAGTTGCTTCTCGAGGGGCGCGGTGATGGCCGAGGTGATGACCTCGGGACTCGCGCCCGGATAAAAGGTCTCCACCCGAATCGTCGGATACGACACCTCGGGCAGCGCCGACAGCGGCAGGGCCAGGTAGCCCAAGATGCCCACGACCAGGATCGCGACCATCAGCAAGGTCGTCGCGACCGGCCGCTCTACGAACAGGCGGGACGGGTTCATCGAGGACGGAACCGGCGCGCGCGGTCCGCGGTCATCGCCGGCGGCCGCCGCCGCGCGCCTGCCGGCGTCGTCCGCTGCGGGCCCGCGCCGGCGCCGGCGCCGCCGCGGGCAATTCGACGGCCGCGCCGTTGCGCAGCCGGTCGCCGCCCTCGGTGACCACGATATCGCCCGCGGCAAGGCCGGACTTCACCGCGACGATGTCGCCATCGGCGGCTCCCAGCACGACGGGCGTGACCGAGACCGTGTGATTGGCGTTGACGCGGTAGACGAAAGTGCTGGCGACGCCGTTGGGCGCGCCCCGGTGCACCGCGGCGCTCGGTATCAGGAGCTGATCGTGCAGCACCGTTTCGAGCAGACGGATGGTGACGAATTGGTTCGGAAACAAGCTGCCGTCCTTGTTGTCGAACAGAGCGCGCAATTTGAACGTGCCGGTCGCGACGTCGATTTGATTGTCGATCGTCAGGAGCTTGCCGTCGGCGATTTTCCGGCGACCGAGGGGATCGTAGGCTTGCACATCGAGCGTCTCGCCGCGCTGCAGGCGCGTGAGGATCGCATCGGCGTTCTCCTCGGGAATGGAGAAGATCGCGGAAATCGGCTGCAATTGCGTCACGACGACGATGCCGTTGGCATCGCCTGGGGTGACGTAATTGCCCTGGTCGACTTGTCGCAGGCCCACGCGGCCGGCGATCGGCGAGACGATGTGCGTGTACTCGAGGTTCAAGGCCGCGCTCCTCGCCTGCGCCCGATCGCCTTCGACGGTGCCCTCGTACTGCTTGACCAGGGATTGCTGCGTGTCGAGCTGTTGCTGCGCGATCGCATTGTCGGCGATCAGTCCGCGGTAGCGGGCGAGGTCCAACCGGGCGTTCGCGAGCAGCGCCGAGTCGCGGTCCAGCGCCGCCTTGGCCTGGTTCAACGCCGCCTCGTACGGGCGCGGATCGATCTGCGCAAGGAACTGGCCCGCGTGCACCATCTGTCCTTCCGTGAAGGCGATTTTCTGCAACAGTCCGCTGATCTGCGTCTTGACGATTACCGTCGCGAGCGGCGTGATCGCGCCGAGCGCCGGAATGCGCCGAGAAATGTCTCCACGGCGCGCCGCGGCGACGGCGACGGCGACTGCGGCGCCCGCATTCGGCGCATGCATCGCGCCGTAGCGAGCGCCCCGGCCGCGCATTGCCGCGGGGTGCGAGAACTGATGTATTCTAAAGGCGATCCCCGCGAACAGCAGGATGATGACGGCCGCGAATATCTGCCGGCGGCGCCTGCGCAGAAAGCCCGCCGGGCGCGCCGCGGGCGCATCCTGCGCGTCCGCGCCTCCGCTCAGCATCGATTCACCGTCATAGGATGCACGCTTGGATCCTCCGATGCGCCGCCGTAGCGGCAAGATTAGCGCGACACTTTAACGGATTGCAGCCGCGCGGCGCTCGACAGATGATCGCGCGATTTGCCTGCCGCCGCCGCACTTCGCGCCGACTGCTGGTCCGTCAATTTGTCAAGAAACGTCAACCGCGCGCCGAGCGCCGAAGGGCGCCGAGGGACGCCGGCGCGACTCGCGTATACTGCGCGAGGATCGCCGTGGCCGACGCGAATGCCGGCGCCGGCAGCGGCCGAGTTCACCCGATGTCCAAAACTCTGAGTCTGATCGCGGTCATGCTGTTGGCCTTGACCGCCGCACATCAGGCGGCGGCGCGCGTCGTGCCGGCCGGCGGCGGCGGCGTGATCGCCGCGCGGCGCCTATTCATCGCCGCCATGCAGCGGGTCGACTCGCATCTCGCCGATTTGCCGGACCCGCCGATACTGCAGTCCTACCCGCTCTACGAGTATCTGCTCGCCGCGCGGCTGCGGCGCGATCTGCGACGCCTGCCCGGCGAGGCGCTGGACGCGACCATCGACACGTTTTTGTATGCGCACGCCCATCAACCGGTCGCCGTCGGCCTGCGGCGCGAGTGGCTTGCGAGCCTCGCCGCGCGCGGCCGCTGGGATTGGTTCCTGCCGCGCGCCGCCTTGGTCGCCGATCCACAATTGATTTGCGATCGCCTGCAGGGACGCCTCGCGACCGGCGACACCGCGGGACTCGCTGCGGATGCGCTGGCGCGCTGGACCCTGCCGCAGGCGCAGCCGGCCGAATGCGACCCGGTATTCGCTTGGTTGGGGCAGCAGGGATTGCTGCGGCCGGGCCTCGTCGAGCGCCGCACACGCGCGGCCCTCGAGGCGGGCCATCCGCGCCTGGCACGCGAATTCGCCGCCGGCCTGCCCGCGGACGAGACGGCGCCGCTGCTGCTGTGGGCGCAATTGCTGGAAACGCCGCAAGCGACGCTCGAACGCATCGCCGGCGACGCCGCGCTGCAGGTGCCGGCGCAAGCGCTGCAAGCCGGATTCGACCGTCTCGCGCGCAACCACGGCGCCGCCGCCGTGCTGCTGTTGCCGCGCTTGCTCGCGCGCCCGCAAACGACGCCGCAGCTGCGCGCGCAGCTGTGGCGCAGCGCCGCGCTCGGCGCGGCTTACGACCGCGACCCGACGGCGCTCGCCGCGTTTGCACAGGTGCCTCCGGAAGGCGTCGATGAGGCGGTCGAGGCGTGGCGGGTGCGCGCCGCGCTTTGGGCCGGCGACTATCCCAAGGCGCTCGCCTGGATCGAAGGGCTGCCGCCGGATCAGGCCGCTCTGCCGCGCTGGCGCTATTGGTACGCGCGCGCGGTAGCGGCAACTGCCGGCCGCGCAGCCGCCCGTCCTTTGTACGCGGGGATCGCGGGCTTACGCGACTTTTACGGCTACCTGGCCGCCGATCGGCTGCACCGCCGCTACCGGCTGAACGCGCGGCCGTCGCCGAACGACATGGCCGTACAAAGGGCGCTCGCTAGGGAGCCCGGCATGATCCGTGCGCACGAATTGTTCGCATGCAATATGCATGACGAGGCGGGGCTCGAATGGACGACGAGCCTCGAAGGCGCCGCCCCGGCGGTCGACATACAGGCCGCGCACCTCGCGGCCCGCTGGCGTTGGTACGCCGAATCCATCGTCACGCTGGCACGGGCCGGGGAATGGGACGACCTCGCACTACGCTATCCGCGGCCATACGCTGCGGCGATCGCCGCGGCGCGGAAACTGACGCGGCTGCCGAGCGATTGGATACTCGCGATCATGCGCGAGGAGAGCCTGTTTCGCGAAGACGCCGTGTCGCCCGCGGACGCCCGCGGTCTGATGCAAATGCAGCCGGCGACTGCGCGCGCGGTCGCGCGCCGCTGGCATCTACCCGCGCCGACGCCGGACAGCCTGTTCGAACCTGCGGTGGCGGCGAAGCTCGGCGCGGCCTATCTGCGCGATCTGCTCGACCGCTACGGCGGTCAGCTCGACTTGGGACTCGCTGCCTACAACGCCGGGCCGGCAGCGGTCGCGCACTGGCTTCCCGCCACGCCGATGGACGCAGATATCTGGATCGAGAATATTCCCTACCGCGAAACGCGCGCCTATTTGCAGGGCATCGTCGAGCATATCGTCGCATTCGCGTGGACCCGCGGCGCGGCGCCGCCGCGCCTTCGGCGCCTGCTGCCGCGGATCGATCCGGCGGCGATCGCCGGCGTTCACGGCGGAAGCAGCCGCTCGAGCGCGGCAACCAGTTCCTCGAGACCGTAGGGCTTCATCAGAAACTGCTCTGTGCGCGCGAGGCTCGTGCCTGTGCCGAGAGCGCCCGATGGGAAACCGGACGTGAACAGCACCTTGAGCGACGGCCGCCGCCGCCGCGCGCGCGCCGCGAGCTCGGGTCCGCTCGGCCCATTCGGCATGACGACGTCCGTGAACAAGAGGTCGATCGACTCGGGGCCCTCGAGCAGCCGCAGGGCCGCCTCGCCGCCGTCCGCGGCGAGCACGCGGAAATTCATCGATCGCAGACTCGCCGCGACGCTTTCGCGCACCAGTTGATTGTCGTCCACCAGCAAAATCGTCCGCGCAGGCGCCCGCGGCGCCGGCGCGGCCGTGGCGGCGGCGGCGGCGGCGGCGGCCAAATTTTCGGCCGGCAACAGCGCTGCCGCCGGCGCCGCGCGCATCGACAGCGAGCCGTCCATGGCCAGCGCGCATTCGGCCAGGCGGCGCGTCAACGCGGCGCACTGGTCGACGCAGCTGTTGATCGCCGCGGCGCAGCGCGCCGCCGGCGAATCCGCCGGCGCCACGCCCAGCATCGAATCGGCGTGGCCGATCATCGCCGTCAACAGGTTGTTCAAGTCATGCGCAATACGACCGATGCTCCTTCCGCTCGGGGATTCCCCCGGCGCGTCGGTGGCATCGTTGGCGTCGCTGCGGCCCTGCAGCCGCGCCGTGCGGAACCAGGCGCCGCCGCCGGTCCGCGATTCCTCGACGCGCACGACGCGGCCGGCGACGCCGTAATCGAAGCTGCGCTCCACCATGCCCGCCGCCGATCGGGGGGCGTCGCGCAACAAGCCTTCTCGTTTAAGCGCCGCGGCGACCAGTACGCTAAACTCGGCGCCGCGCGCCACTGCGTCGGGCACCGCCGCGAACTCGCGCTCGAAACCGTCGTTCCAGGCGATCAGGCGGCCGTCCGCGCCGATCATCGCTGCGCTGCTAGAGAACATGCGATGCCTCGCGATCCACGTCACTCGTCTTTTGGCGGCTCGAAGCCGCGCGTGCGCGAATGCGCGAACGCCGGCGCGTCTTCTTCTTCCTCCACCGGCACGATCGCGTTCTGCAAGCGCGACAGCGCGGTCGCCGGGTCGTCGACGTATTCGAACAATTGCAGATCCTCGCGGCTTATCATCCCGTGGCGCGCCAAGGCCTCGAAGTCGATGATCTCCTGCCAATACGCGCGGCCGTATAGCAGAACCGGAATCTTGTTGGCGAGTTTCTTGGTTTGCGCGAGCGTCAGGATTTCCGTCAGTTCATCGAGCGTGCCGAAGCCGCCGGGGAAGACCACGAGGCCGCGCGCGAGGTGCGCGAACCACAGCTTGCGCATGAAGAAGTAATGGAACTCGAACGTCAACTCGGCGGTAAGGTAAGGGTTCGGCGCCTGCTCGCGGGGAAGGCTGATGTTGAGGCCGACGCTGCGGCCGCCGGCATCGGCGGCGCCGCGGTTGGCGGCCTCCATGATGCCGCCGCCGCCGCCCGAACAGATCACGAAGCGATGCGCGTTCGACGGCAGGCCGTGCGACCACAGCGTGATCAGGCGCGCCAATTCGCGCGCCTCACGGTAATAACGCCCGAACGGCCCGTCCGCGGTGAGCCGCGCCGAGCCGAAAAAGACGATCGTGTCGCGCACCCGTGCGCGGCGCAGCGCCTCGAGCGGCTCGAGATACTCCGCGAGGATGCGCAGCGGACGAGCCGCATCGCTGTCGAGAAACGCCTCATCCAGATAAGCCACCGAAGGACCGAGCGCGTGCGCATTCGTCATTGCCGATTACCTCGAGCGCGAAAAATCGATGAAGCCGCGCGCCATGTCGGTGTGGATCAAGGTGACGCGCACGTGGTCGCCGACATCGAGGCCCTGAAAGCCCTCGACCACCCTGCCTTCGGCGCAGGGCTTGCTGACGCGCACCCAGGTGCCCTTCGCCGAGGCGCCGGTCACGACCGCGTCGAATTGCCGTCCGACGCAGCGCTGCAGCAACATCGCCGCCGCGGACTTGCGCACTTGGCGCTCGACTTTCGCGGCGTTGTCCTCCTGTTGCGTGCAGTGCGCGGCGAGCCGTTGCAATTCCCCTTCGCCGTACGGCCCGGGCCGATCGCAAAGCGCCGCCTTCAGCAAGCGCTGCGTGACCAGGTCGGGAAAGCGCCGGTTCGGCGCCGTCGAATGCGTATAGTCGCGCGCCGCCAGGCCGAAATGCGCTTCGCCTCGGGCGCCGGGACGCTCTACGGCGTATTCGCCGGAGCCCAGCAATTTGACGACTGCCAGCGACAGATCGGCGAACCTTTCCGGCTCGGCGCTGCGCCGCGTTGCCAGGAATTCGTCGAGCGCTCGGCCGTCGGGCTTCGCGGGCAGGTGGCCGCCCTGGCGGCGGGCGAGCGCGACTATTCGATCCCAGCGCCGCGGCGTGCGCAATACCCTGCGCAGCGACGGCACGCGCCGCTGCTGCAGGAATCGGGCGCTGACGCCGTTCGCCGCGATCATCAAGTCCTCGATCAATTCCTGCGCGCGATTCTTCGGTTCGGGACGCAAATCGACCAGCGAGCCGTCGGCAAACACGGCGCGCGCATCCAGTGTCTCGAGGCTGAGCGCGCCGTGCTCGTGCCGTCTGCGTTTGAGCGCTTGCGCGGCTTGATCCTGCAAACGCAATTGCCGATCGAGCCCGGCGAGCGCCGCGACGCGCGCCGGCGCGGCGCCGGCGCCGTCGAGCCAGGCGGCGACGCCGCGGTAGGCGAGCTGCGCCTTGTTGCGCACCGCCGCGCGGTAAATGGCGCTCTCGCCGACGGCGCCGTCCGCGGCGACGGTCGCCTCGACGACCACGGCAAGTCGATCTTGATCCGCGGCGAGCGAGGTCAAATCGGTCGACAGCCTCTCCGGCAACATCGGGTAGATCTGCGCCGCCGTGTACACCGACGTGGTATTGGTGCGTGCGTGGCCGTCGATCGCGCAACCCGGCGCGACCGCGCTGTCGACGTCGGCGATGCCGACCAGCAGCCGCACGGCGCCGCCGGCGGCGGCTTGCGCGTATTCGATCTGATCCAGATCGCGGGAGTCGTCGTTGTCGATCGAGGACCACAATAGCGCGCGCAAATCGCGGATCGCCGCAGCGCTCTCGACGGCCGCATGCGCCAGCGAATTTGCCTGCTCCAAAGCCGCTGCCGAGAAGTGCGGCAACAGGCCGCGCGCGCTCATCGCCGCGTCGGCCAGGCGCCGCAGCTCTCGCGCCTGACCGTCCTCAGAGGCCATGCGGCGCGGGACCCGCGATCCGCCGGGGCATGGCATCGCTCGGGCGCTCACGATCGCGGCGGCTGTCATGGCGCTTCATCGCGGTTATCTTACCCGCGTTGTCGTAAAATCTACACGATGAAATACATGACCTGGCTGCCGCCGCAAGGGATGCAAATCCTCTTCGTCCTGTTCCTGTCGTTTCTGATCGGGCTCGAGCGCGAGGAGCGCAAGGCCGCCGACGATCACTTCTCGTTCGGCGGCGTGCGCACCTTCCCGCTGATCGGCATGATCGGCTATGCCATGGCGGCGCTCTGCGCAGGCGCACTGCTGCCGCAGGCGATCGGCTTCGCGGTGATCGCCGGCTTCCTGATGATGTCTTACTGGCACAAGCTGAGTTCTTCCAGCTATGCCGGTGTCACCTCGGAAATGTCGGGGCTCGCCACCTATCTGATCGGCGCGCTCGCCTATCGGCAATTGTTCTGGATCGCGACGACGCTGACCGTCGCGAGCGTCATTCTGCTCGAACTGAAGACACGGCTCGAAGAGATCGCCAAGCGCATCGAAACGACCGACATACTGACGCTGGCGAAATTCCTGCTGCTCGCCGCGGTCGTCCTGCCGTTGCTGCCTAACGTCGAATACGGCGCGTTCCAGATCAATCCATTCAAGATCTGGCTGGTCGTCGTCGCGGTCAGCGCCGTCTCCTACGGCAGCTACGTCCTGCAGCGAATGACGAAGGGCCGTGGCGGAATCATCCTCGCGGCCCTGGCCGGCGGCGCCTATTCCTCGACGGTGACCACCGTGGTCATCGCGCGCCGCTCGCTCGCCGACGATCGGCCGCACTTGTCGGCCGGCGCCATGTTGATGGCCTCCGGAATCATGTATCTGCGGCTCGCGGCCCTGCTCGCCTTGTTCAACCAGCGGTTGATGACCCGGCTGGCGCCCTCGTTCATCGCGCTCGCAGCGCTCGGCATCGGCGTCGGCTGGCTCTGGACGCGCCGCCCGGACGTATCCGCCGCCGCGCCGGCAGAGGGCTTTGCGCCGAAGAACCCGCTCGAAATCAGCACCGCACTGCTGTTTGCGTCGCTGTTCGTCGCCATGTTGGTGGCCACGCGCTTGGCGCTGCGCTTCCTCGGCACCGGCGGCCTGTATTCGCTCGCCGCGATCATGGGAGTCAGCGACGTCGATCCGTTCATTCTCGGGATGACGCAGTCGGCGCCGTCGGCAACGCCGCTGTCGGTGGCCGCCGCCGCGATCGTGATCGCCGCGGCGAGCAATAATGCGGTCAAGGGCGTCTATGCGTATGCGTGGTCCGCGCCGCGCGCGCGGCTCCAGGCCCTCGGGCTGCTGCTTGGACTCGCACTATGCGGAATGCTGCCGCTGTTATGGTAAGCCGCTGCAACTACCGCCGCGCGCAGCGCGCCGCCGCGCTTAACGCGCTAGACTTCCCCGGTTTCCCCGCCACGCCATAGGAGGATCCATGCGCAAGATGCATTTTTCGTTCGCCGTCGGCCGCGCAATCGCCCTCGCTGCGGCAATCGCCGCCTCCTTGGCGCCGCCGCCGGCGCCGGCCGCGCAGCCGCCGGCGGAGCACAGCAGGCTTGCGGCGCAGGCCAAAGCGGTCGGCGCGACCGTCAAGCACGATGCCAAGGTGCTTGGCGTTGCGGTGAAGCACACTGCGGTGAAGATCGGCGCGGCAGCCAAGACCTTCGGCCTGAAGGTCGCCGCGGCGAGCAAACAAGGCGCGCGCGAGCTGCGCGCCGGCGACTCGAAGGACGGCGCCAAGGCCGGCAAGACGCCGTGAGCGGCCGCGCGCCAAGCCGCCCGAGCCTTGGGTTCAGGCGGCCTTCGCGAGCACGAACAAGATGACCGCCAATGACGAGACGCTGATGAACAGCCAGAGCGCGGCACCCGCAGCGGCGGTTCTGAAGCCGACCGTGCGCAGAGCAGTCCGCGACAGCATCGTGCCGATCAGGAACAAGACGAGAATCATGCCGCGGCGCGCGACCGCGGAGAAAACCGGCGACCAGGTCACGACGATCGGCAGATAGCTGCGCAACAGCGATGCCAACAGGAAAAATCCGATGAACCAAGGCACGGCGATCTTCGCCGCGGCGGCGCGCGGCGCCGCGCCACGGCGTCCGGCCGCGGCAAACGCCAGCGTCAGCGGCACGATCCACAGCGAACGCGACAGCTTGACGGCGGTCGCGGTCTGCAGGGCGACGGAACCATAGCTGATCCCGGCGCCGACGACGGACGAGATGTCGTGGATCGCGACGCCCGCCCAGAGGCCGAACTGCGTCTGGCTGAGGTGCAGCAGATGCCCGACCAACGGGAACAGGTACAGCGCCACCGCATTCAACAAGAATATCGTGCCGATTGAGACCGCGATTTCCGCGCCCGAAGCGCCGATCACGGAGCTGACGGCGGCGATCGCCGAGCCGCCGCAGACCGCGGTGCCGACCGAAATCAACGTCGCGGTCTTGGCCGAAAGACCGAGTCTGCGGCCGAGCCACCAGCCGAGCAGCAGCGTCGAGCCGATCGTCGCCGCGGCGAACAGCGAGCCGTTCAATCCCAAGCGCAGCACCACGGGCAAATTCATCGAGAACCCGAGCAGCACGACGCTGATCTGCAGCAGCCATTTGGCGGCGCTCTGCGAAATCTGCGCGAACGGCTGGCCGATCAGCAGCGCGAACAGCATGCCTGAGATCAGAGCGAGCGGCGGCGAACCCCAGACGATGAGGGCCGCGCCCGCGGCGGCGAGCGCCGCGCCGCCGGCGAGCTCGGCGCGCGCGCGCGGCTTGGCGGAGATGCGGGGATGCGGGAGGCGATCGCCTGCGATATTCATCGTGCGGCGATCCTGCACGCCGTCTAGGCATAAGACAAAGACATTGTCGATATCCTGTACATAGCCTACAGTTATGTCATGAATCGGAATCAGCTGGCATTGTTTCACGCCGTGGCCAAGGCCGGCAGTATCAGCGGCGGCGCGGACGCGGCCCGCGTCAGCCAGCCGGCGGTGTCGAAACAGATCGCCGTACTGGAAGCAAGCCTGGGGGTGCGCCTGCTCGATCGCCTGCCGCGCGGCTGCCGCCTGACCGAGGCGGGCAGGATCCTGTTCGGCTACGCCGAACGCTGGCGCTCGCTGGAAGACGATGCCGCGCGGGCGATCGAGGAATATCGGGGCCTGAAGCGCGGGCGGCTCGCCGTCGGTGCGAGCCTCACCATCGGCGGCTATCTGCTGCCGGCCGTCGTCGCACAGTTTCACCGCCGCTTTCCAGAGGTCGAGCTCGCGCTGCAAGTCGCGAACACCGCGCGGATCCGCCGCGCCTTGCTCGAGGGCAGGATCGAACTCGGCTTGACCGAGGGACCGCTGGAATCGGCGGAGCTCGATTCCACGGTCTTCTACGAGGACGCCTTGGTGGTGATCGCACCCTTGGGCCATCCGCTGCTCGCGAAGCGCGCGGTGAGCGTCCACGACATTGGCCGCGAACCGTTCGTGATGCGCGAGGAAGGATCCGGGACGCGCGCGGTCGTGGAACGCGCCATGCGGCGTCACGGCATCGAGATTGCGCCCTTGATGTCGCTCGCGAGCCCCGAAGCGATCAAGAACGCGGTCGCCGCTGGTCTCGGCATCGCGATCGTCTCAAGCCTGATCGTCGCGTTGGAATTGCAGTCCGGCTCGCTCGGCATCGTCGCGGTCAAGAACCTGTCCATCCGCCGATCCTTGCACCTGCAGCGTCTGCGCGGCCGCGCCGACAGTCCCGTGACCGCGCAATTCCTCCAGGTACTGGACACCGTCACCGCCGCGCGGCCGCGCGCCGGCTAGGGCGTTGCGGCCGGCTTGCGCGCGATGCTGGTCGCCATCGTGACGATGGCGGCGAGGTCAGTGAGGTTCGCCGGCACGACCAGCGTCGTGCCTGACTGGGCGAGCTTGCCGAATTGCTTGACGTACTCCTCGCCGATGCGCAGCTGCATCGCTTCGATGCCGCCGCGATCCGACAGCGCGATACCCACCTGCCGTAGACCTTCGGCTGTCGCGGTCGCCACCGCGAGGATTGCCTGCGCCTGGCCCTCGGCTTCGTTGATCTGCAGCTGCTTGGTCGCCTCGGACTGCTTGATCACGCGCTGCTTGTCGCCCTCGGCGGCGTTGATCTTGGCGTCGCGCTCGCCCTCGGAGGTCAGCACCACCGCGCGCTTCTCGCGCTCGGCGCGCATCTGCTTCTCCATCGCCGACAGCACGTCCTTCGGCGGCGTGATGTTCTTGATTTCATAGCGCAGCACTTTCACGCCCCATGGCGCCGAGGCCTTGTCCAATTCGGCGACCACGTTGGAGTTGATCACGCCGCGCGCCTCGAAGGTGCGGTCGAGTTCGATCTTGCCGATCTCGCTGCGCAGCGTCGTCTGCGCAAGCTGCGAGATCGCGAAACCGTAATTGGTGATGCCATAGGAGGCGAGATGCGGGTCGAGCACCTGCATGTAGAGCACACCGTCGACGCCCACCTGAACGTTGTCGCGGGTGATGCAGATCTGTTCGGCGATGTCGATCGCGATCTCCTTCAAGCTGTGCCGGTACGCCACTTTCTCGACGAACGGTATCAGTATGTGGAATCCCGCCTGCAGCGTGCGGCTGTATTTGCCGAGGTATTCGATGACGAAAGCGCTCTGCTGCGGCACGACGGTCGCCGTTTTCGCCACCATGATGACGACGACGATCGCCAGCGCGACGACCAGATAGCTGATGGAACTGTCCACGGAATTCTCCTGCGTTAACGACCGGCACGCTCGCCCGCGAATTCACTCCTCGCCGTGCAGGACCAAGGTGAGCCCGTCGACGCGCTCGATGCGCGCGCGTGCGCCCGCGGCAATCGCGCGGCCGCCGCCGTTGACGGCGCTCCAGGAACTGCCGCGATACTCGAGGCGGCAGGCCTCGCCGGGCGCGAGCGCCGCCGGCACGGCGATCGTCTCTCCCGCCGGCCCGCCCCTGAGCTGCGGCAGGCTGCGGCGCATGCGCTCATAAATGCGCCGCCGGAACGTCAGCATCGTGGAGAGCGCCAGCACCAAAAATATGAGCCATTGCAGCCAATCCGCGAGCGCAAGGCCCGCCAACATCAGCGCGCCGACGACGAACGCGGCCGCACCGATGAAGACGAGGTAAAACTGGGCGTTCACCAAAGCCGCCATCTCGGCGCCCAACAATATCGCGCCCACGGCTATCCAGGCCCACCAGTTCACTGCACTCTCCCCGGCGGCAGCTCGGTCAACGCTTCATGGCGTCGAAAAAATCCGCATTGGTCTTCGTGTCCTTCATCTTGTCGAGCAGGAACTCGATCGCCGCCAGTTCGTCCATCGGATGCAGCAGCTTGCGCAGTATCCACATCTTCGACAGTTCCGCCGGATCGGTGATGAGTTCTTCCTTGCGCGTGCCCGAGCGGTTGATGTTGATCGAGGGGAACGTGCGTTTCTCGGCGATGCGCCGATCAAGATGAATTTCCGAATTGCCGGTACCCTTGAACTCCTCGAAAATGACGTCGTCCATTTTCGATCCCGTGTCGACCAGGGCCGTCGCCAGGATCGTCAGGCTGCCGCCCTCCTCGATGTTGCGCGCGGCGCCGAAGAAGCGCTTCGGCCGCTGCAACGCGTTTGCGTCCACTCCGCCCGTCAACACTTTGCCGGAACTCGGCACCACCGTGTTGTAGGCGCGCGCGAGCCGCGTGATGGAGTCGAGCAGAATGACGACGTCCTTCTTGTGCTCGACCAGGCGCTTGGCCTTTTCGATGACCATCTCGGCCACCTGCACGTGGCGGCTCGCCGGCTCGTCGAACGTCGACGAAACCACTTCGCCCTTGACCGTGCGCGCCATCTCGGTCACTTCCTCGGGGCGCTCGTCGATCAACAGCACGATCAGGTAGCACTCGGGGTGATTCGCGGTGATCGCCGTGGCGATGTTCTGCAGAAGCATCGTCTTGCCGGCCTTCGGCGGCGAGACGATCAAGCCGCGCTGGCCCTTGCCGATCGGCGCGACCAGATCGATCGCCCGCGCGGTCAGGTCCTCGGTCGAGCCGTTGCCGCGCTCGAGCTTCAAGCGCTCGGTGGGATGCAGCGGCGTCAAGTTCTCGAACAGCACCTTGCCGCGGGAGCTTTCCGGCGAATCGTAATTTATTTCGCCCACCTTCAGCAGCGCGAAATAACGCTCACCGTCCTTCGGCGGACGAATCAGCCCGGAGATCGAGTCGCCGGTGCGCAGATTGAAGCGCCGGATCTGGCTCGGGCTGACGTAAATGTCGTCTGGTCCGGCCAGGTAACTCGAATCGGAGGAGCGCAGGAAGCCGAATCCGTCCTGCAGGATCTCCAGCACGCCGTCGCCGTAGATATCCTCGCCCTTGCGTGCGTGCGCCTTCAGCACGCCGAAGATGATGTCCTGCTTGCGCGACCGGCCCATGTTCTCGAGACCCATCGTCTCGGCGAGCTTGACCAGATCGCTGATCGGCCGCTTCTTCAGCTCGGTCAGATTCATCGAGCTGCGGCTGCGCGCGAGGTCCGTCGGCGCGATGATTTCCAAATCGTCGCCGCCCTCCGGCAGATCGCCGTAGTCCTCGTGCGCCGGACGGCCGCCGTTGCTGTTGCCGTTGCGCTGCCGGTTGGATCGATTCGAGCGCCCGCCGCCGCCTTGGCCGCCGCCCTGACCGCCTTGGCCGCCGCGCGATTGATTTCCTAGGTAGCCTCTCACAGGTTGCTGTCCAAAAAAGCCGCCAGCTGCGACTTGGTCACGGCGCCGACTTTCTGCGCCTCGACGGTGCCGTTCTTGAAGAGGATCAGCGTCGGAATCCCGCGAATGTTGAATTTTGGCGGCGTCGCCGGATTCTCGTCGATGTTGAGCTTGGCGATACGAACCTTGTCTTTGTACTGGTCGGCGATCTCGTCGAGAATCGGCGCGATCATCTTGCACGGTCCGCACCATTCCGCCCAGAAATCGAGCAGCACGGGCCTATCGGATTTCAGCACGTCCTTGTCGAACGTCGCGTCACTGGTGTGGACGATACTTGGGTTACTCACTGCGGACGGTCCTCCTTTTGGAGCTTTGGAATGCGGTGTTGGGCGGAGTGTTTTATCGGCGAGAAAGGGTCCAGAACTCGCGCGAAGTGACGATGCGCGGCCGTTCGGGCACAATACAACGGCTTTAGAGGGTGATTACCTTAACAGGATACCGGCGATACGGTTGAGTGGAGCGGATAAACCGGCTCCGGATTGCCCGTATTGTTAACCGTTCGCCCACCATTTTGCAAGTTCCTGCGGTTTACGAAGAGAAAATGTCAGACGCCCATCTCAGTCAGCTCACCTTTGAATCCCTGATCCTTGCCGATTCGGTCAAAAGGGGCATCGCCGAACTCGGCTACAGCCGCTGTACGCCGATCCAGGCGCAATCCCTTCCGCTGGCCCTCGCCGGCCATGACGTCGCCGGCCAGGCGCAGACCGGCACCGGCAAGACCGCCGCATTTCTCGTCGCGCTGTTCAACCGCTTGCTCACCGAAGCGCCGGCGCCGCAGCGGCCGAAGAATGCGCCGCGCGCGATCGTGATCGCGCCGACGCGCGAATTGGCGGTGCAGATACACTCCGACGCCCAGGGCCTCGGCAAGTACACGGGCCTGTCGCTCGCGATCGTCTTCGGCGGCGTCGATTATGAAAAGCAGCGGCGCGTGCTCGAAGAAGGCGTCGACGTCTTGATCGGCACGCCCGGCCGCATCATCGATTATTTCAAGCAGCATGTATTCGATCTGCGCCATATACAGGTCGCGGTCCTGGACGAGGCCGACCGCATGTTCGACCTCGGCTTCATCAAGGACATCCGCTTCATCCTGCGCCGGCTTCCGCACCCGACCTTGCGCCTGAACATGATGTTTTCGGCAACGCTCTCGCATCGCGTCATGGAACTCGCCTACGAACACATGAACAACCCGGTGCTGATCCGCATCGAACCGGACAAGATGACCGTCGACCAGGTGCGCCAGATCCTCTACTTTCCGTCGACCGAAGAGAAAATTCCGCTGTTGATCGGCCTGCTGCGCCGCATAGACGCGCGCCGCACGATGGTATTCGTCAACACGCGACGCGTCGCCGATTCGCTCGAGCGCACGCTGACCGCGAACGGTTTCGTCGCGCAGGCGATTTCAGGCGACGTCCCGCAAACCAAGCGCCTGAAAATGATGCGCGACTTCCACAAAGGCGAGGTCGCCGTGCTGATCGCCACCGACGTCGCCTCGCGCGGGCTGCACATCCCGGACGTCAGCCACGTCTTCAATTTCGACCTGCCGAACGACGCCGAGGATTACGTGCACCGCATCGGCCGCACGGCGCGCGCCGGCGCCGAGGGCGACGCAATCAGCTTCGGCTGCGAGGAATTTGCGATATCGCTGCCGGACATCGAACGCTACATCGGCCATCAAATTCCGCGCGCCGCCATTGTTGCCGAGGAATTGGCGGCGGTGACGCCGCCGCCGCCGGCCGAGTGGCGGGAGCGCGCGCCGCGCCACGGCGGGCCCCGCGGCGGGCCGCGCCCCGGCGGCGGCCGCGGCGGCGGTGGTGGCGGCAGATCGAGTGGCGGCGGCAGATCGAGCAGCGGCGGCCGCGGCGGCCGCGGTGGCGGTGGTGGCGGTGGCGGTGGCGGTGGCGGCGGCAGTCGGCGCGCCGCGCCGGCGCCGCGCAGCGCCGCCCCTCGCGCCCAGGAGCCGTCGCCGGCCGCGCAGACGCCCGCAAGCGGCGGCGCGGAAGCCGGCGCCGCGGCCGATCCGGCGCGTCGGCGCAGACGCCGGCGCCGCGGCGGCGGCCCGCCCAATCCCGGCGCGGCAGGGCCGCAAGCCTAGAGCAGGTCGACGACGCGGTCGATCGCGGCAAAATCCGGTGAGTCCCGCGGCGGCAGGCTCGAATCCGGACGACGCACCGCGCGCAACCAAGCGATGCCGAAACTGCGCGCAACTTCGAGTACCGGCAGGCTGTCGTCGATGAACAAGGTGCGGGACGGCGCAAACGGCTCCGCGCGGCGCAGCCGTTGCCAGAATTGCCGATGCTCCTTCGGCGCGCGGAACGGGTGCGCGGAATAACTGGCGTCTACGTGGCGCAGCAGCGCGAGGCGCTCGTTCTTGATCGCGAGCGTTTCTGGGTGCGCGTTGGTGATCAGCACCGCCCGTTTGCCGCGCTCCCGCAAGCTCATGAGAAATTGTTCCGCCCCCGGCAAAAAGCGCAATTCGCCGCGGGCTGCGCGTTTGATCGCGCCGATGTCGAGTCCCAACTCGCGCGACCAGTGATCGATGCAGTACCAATCCAGCGAGCCGGCCGCGGCGCGGAATTTGGGCTGCAGGACGGCCCTCGATTCGTCGGCGCCGAGACCGTGCAGCGAGGCATAGCGGCGGGGAATCAGCTCCTGCCAGAACCAGTTGTCAAAGGCCAAATCCAGCAGCGTTCCGTCCATGTCCACGAGCACGGTGTCGATCGCCGACCAATCCACTGCAGCGGGCGCGCGCATGCCGGTATGATACCAAGCGATGCGTGACTTACCCGCCCTTGCCGCGGCGCTGATGCCGATCGCCGCCGCCGCCGGCGATGCCATCATGCGAGTCTACGGCGGCGAGTTCGCGGTGCAGCAGAAAGAGGACGAATCGCCGTTGACGCTCGCAGACTTGGAGTCGCAACGCGTGATCCTCGCCGGCTTGTCGGCCTTGACGCCGGGCGTCCCGGTGTTGTCCGAGGAATCGGCGCAGGCTCCCTGGGCCGAGAGGCGCACCTGGCGCGAACTATGGATCGTCGATCCTTTGGACGGGACCCGCGAATTCGTCAAGCGCAACGGCGAATTCACCGTCAATATCGCGCTGGTGGCCGAGCATGAGCCGGTACTCGGAGTGATCGCGGCCCCGGCGCAGAGCGTACTTTACTGGGGCGCGGCCGGTTGCGGCGCCTACCGCGTGTCGCGCGGCGCGGCGCAGACCGCGATTCGAGTAACCCCCGCGCGGGATCCGGTGCGCGTGGTCGGCAGCCGTTCGCACGGCAGCGCGCAAACCGCGGCCTATCTAGGCACCCTCTCCCGCTACATCGCGACGGGCATCGGCAGTTCCTTGAAATTCTGTCTGCTGGCCGAAGGCAACGCCGACCTATACCCGCGCTTCGGTCCGACCTCGGAATGGGACACGGCGGCCGGCCAGGCGATCCTCGAGGCGGCAGGCGGCCAGGTGACGCGTCTCGACGGCCATCGCCTGCGCTACAATTGCCGCGAAAGCCTGCAGAACGGAGATTTCATCGCCTTCAACGATGCGGCAATCCTGCCGCGCCGAGCGTAGGCGCGCCGCCGCGCGCAGGCGCGCCGCCGCCGGTGGCCGCCACCGCCGCCGTCAGGCGTTGCCCGCCGGCTCGCACAATTGCAGCGTCGCATCCAGCAGCGTCGGAATGTCGAACTCGACCTCATCCTCGGCCATCTTCAGTCGCGCCACGCCGGAAGCCGCGATCAGCGCCGCCGGCACCTGCAATTGATTGGCGCGCCGCCCGCCGGTCCAAGGGCCGACGCGCGCGTCGCCGAGCGCGCGGTTCAACGCGTTCCAGCGCAATTGCGCCGCGCGCGCGAGCGCCGTGTCGACGCCCCATTGGCGCGCGGCCAGCCGCGAGGAAGCCTCCGCGGAGGGTTCGCCGCCCGCATGGGTCATCAGGGTGTAGACGTATTGCAGCATCTCCGCGGGGTCTACGCGTACCGCAAGATCTCCTTGAAAATCGTTCGTCATCATGAAATTCCCTCGGCGCGGGCCGTTTCCTCAATGTGCTTAATGGGGCCGGCCCGGCAAAAATCCAGGGCCGATACGCCGTCGTTCCCCCCCAATCGTCTGCCGCTGCGGTTAAGCTGCGAACCATGAGCGCCGATCTGCTGTTGCTTCTGGCCGCCTGCGGGCTTGCCGCCTGCTACCTGCTGTGGCAACGGGCGCTCGCCGCCCGCGAGACCGCCAACCGGTTTGCGCACGAGACCTGCTCGCGAGCCGTCGTGCAACTGCTGGACGGCACCGTGGCCTTTTCCGGCTTGCGCCTGACGCGCGCCGCGAACGGCTCCTGGCGTCTGCTGCGCATCTACACCTTCGACTACAGCGGCGACGGCGTCGAACGCGCGCAGGGCTTCGTCGTTCTCGCCGGTACCCGGCTCGAGGCGGTCGGACTCGCCGGTTGCGCTTCGTGAATCTTGCGCCATGATCGACCTGCACACCCATTCGAACCGCTCCGACGGCTCGCTGGCACCGGCCGAGCTGCTGTCGCGCGCCGCCGCCGCCGGCGTCCTCGCGTTGGCGCTCACCGATCACGATTCGATCGACGGACTCGACGAAGCCTGGCTCGCGGCGGCCGAACAGCGCATCACGCTGGTGCCGGGAGTGGAGATTTCCGCATGCTGGCGCTCGCAGGCAATTCATGTTCTCGGGCTTTGGATCGACCCGGGTTGCGCGCGGATGCGCCGCGCACTAGCTCTGCAAGGTGCTCGGCGGCGGCAGCGGATGCAGAAGCTCTGCGCGCAATTGACCAAGATCGGCCTGCCGGGCGCGGCGCTTCATGAGGCCGTCCTGGCGCAGCCCGGCTTGCCGACGCGCGCCCACCTGGCGCGCGCCTTGGTCGACGGCGGTCACGTCGCGCGCCCGGACGATGCCTTCAAGATCTACCTGGGTCGCGGCCGCGCGGCGCAGATCGCCGCGGATTGGCCGCCCCTCGAGGCGGTGGTCGGCTGGATTCGGGCGGCCGGCGGCTGCGCTTCGCTCGCTCACCCGATGCGCTACCGGCTGTCCTCCGGCGCGAGGCGCCGTCTGCTCGCGGATTTCGCCGCCGCCGGCGGCGAGTCGCTGGAAGTCGTCAGCGGCGGCAACGGCGCGCATCAGCTGGAACCCTGCGCCGCGCTCGCGGCGCAGTTCGGGCTGCGAGGCTCGGTCGGCTCGGATTTCCATGGCCCGCAGTTTCCGTGGAATCCCCTCGGCCGCTTAGCTAAGCTACCCCATGGCGTGATCCCGGCGTGGCATGGCCGCGGCATCGAACAAGCGGCTGAGCGGCTGATTCCGTGAGCGACGAACAAAACAACGTCAATACCGACTTGTTCAAGAACATCGAGCGCCTGCGCCAGCTGCGCATCGAGCACCGCGATCTCGACGACATCATTTCCCGCCTGACGATGGACTTCAAGGTCGACGAAGTGCAAATGAAGCGCCTGAAAAAGCGCAAGCTGCTCCTCAAGGACCAAATCGCCCGTCTCGAGAGCCAGTTGATCCCCGATTTGAACGCATGAGCGAGATCGCGATCGCCGAGGCGGACCTGGAATGGACGTTCATCCGCTCATCCGGTCCCGGCGGTCAAAACGTCAACAAAGTGGCGAGCGCGGCACAGCTTCGATTCCTGCTCGCGGCGAATACCACGCTGGCGCCCGCCGTCAAGCAGCGCCTGCGGCATCTCGCCGGGCAGCGAGCGGCGGGCGACGGCAGTATCGTGATCACGGCGCGCAGCGAGCGCAGCCAGGAGCAGAATCGCCGCGCGGCGCTGCAGCGCCTGCAGGCGCTGATTCGCCGAGCGCTGGTCGAACCAAAAGTGCGCCGCAAGACCTCGCCGACACGCGCTTCCAAGGAGCGGCGCATCGACGCGAAGAAAAAGCGCGGCAGCACCAAGCGGCACCGGCGCGGCGCGGACTGGGACTGAATGAATTGCGGCGGCAGCGGCCTCAGCCGAGCGTCACCTGCAGGATGCTGTGGCGAATCTGTTCGGACAGCACCCACTGTGCATCGGCGGCCACCGCCAGCAGCGCATCGCCGAACTCGAGCTTGCCGTCGGCGCTCGTTTGCACGACCCCGCGGCTGCGCAGCAGCTCGACGAAATTCCGAAACAGACTCTTGTCGAAAAACTCGGGTGAATTCAATCCGTACAGCAACGCCATGCGCTGCGCCATCAGGTGGCAGCGCTCTTCGAGCGCTTGCGCCGCGATGATACCGCTGCCGGCCTGCAACAGCAGCGCGATCGCCAGGTAATAGCGTTCGATCGTCTGGATCGCCGCCGCCGCGAGCATCGACAGGCGCATCGCCTCGATCGATGACGGCGGCGGCCTGCGCCATTCGCTGCGATCGGCTGGCGCCGACAACAGATCGAGCCGCGCAAACACCTCGAGCAGGCTGTCCGTATAGTCGGTGATTTCCGTCTCGCTCCAACGCAGGTACAGTTCCGCGCCGACGTACGGGTATACCCGCCGAACCAATCGCCTGATGTCCGCGCTCTGCATGGCGGCGTTGCCGACGAAGCAGCAGGCGAGCAGCGAGGGCATCGCGAACAGGTGCAGGATGTTGTTTTTGTAATAGGTGGCGAGCACGGCGCCCGCCGGATTCATCGTCATGATGTCGCCGAGCGGATGGCTTTGCCGCTGCAACATGCCCATGCGCTCTACATAGGTGATCATTCTCGCGCCGTCGTCCTCGCTCACCGTCACCAGCGGCCCGTAGGGCGCATCGCGCAGCAGCGCGCGGTACAAGTCCAATTGCGCGGCGAGATCCGCCTCCGGCAGGGCTTGGCGCGGCGTCGCCAGCATCGCCATGGCCACCAAATTGACCGGCGTCGCGGCCGCGGCCGCGTTGATGCCGGTGTTGATGCGGCGGGCGACGTCGTTGATCGATTCGCCGATCCACTCGAAACGCGGGTCTTCCGCGCCGGCCGCCTCCTCGCGCCAACGCGGATTGTGCGTGCGCAGCACCTCGTCGAGGAAGATCGGCTCGCCGAGGTTCACGTATACTTTGCCGAAACGCCGCCGCAGGGCCGGCAAGGTCTTCAGCAGCCCGAATATCGTCTCCCTGCGCTTCGGCTCGCCCGACAGTTCACCGACATAGGTTCTGCCTTCGACGATGCGTTCGTAGCCGAAGTACACCGGCATGAAAACCACCGGGCGGCGCGGCTCGCGCAAATAGCTCTGCACGGTCATCGACAGCATGCCGGTGCGCGGCGACAACAGGCGGCCGGTGCGGCTGCGGCCGCCCTCGATGAAATACTCGAGCGGATGGCCGCGCGCCATCATGGCGCCGACGTACCTTTTGAATACGGCCGCATAGAGCGCATCGCCCTTGAACGTGCGGCGCACGAAAAACGCCCCGCCCTTGCGCAGGTACCGGCCGATCAACGGCATGTTGAGGTTCACGCCGGCGGCGATGTGCGGAACCGCGAAACCCTTGCGATAGATCACGTAGGATAACAACAGGTAATCCATGTGGCTGCGGTGGCAGGGAACGTAGATGATCTCTGCGTCGTTGCCTATGGCACGCAGTTTCTCGGCGTGCTGAAACGCGACCCCGTCGTACAGGCGAGTCCACAGTCTGCCGAGGGCGAGCGACATGAAGGTGATGAAGGCGTGCGAATAATTGGCGGCGATCTCGTCGGCGCACTTCTTCGCGGCGAGCAGCACGGTGCGCCGCGGCAATCCGCGCACACGCATTTCGTTGCGCACGGCGCAGCGCACCGCGCGCGTCGCCAGAACCCGGGCAACGACCGTGCGGCGGTGCGACAGATCGGGGCCGATCGTCGATGCGCGCTGGGCGCGCAGCGCCGACCGCAGATTGCGCACGATCCGCCGCGCCGCCACGGTGCCGGTCTGGCCGTCGCGCATGGCGTCGCGCAGGGCGAGCGGCGCGCCGACGTACAGCAGCGTATTGCGGCCGTTGACGAGGACGGTCAACACTTTCCGTATCGGTCCGACCAACACCCAATTTTCGCTGAATGGCAGGCGCCACCAGCTCGCCTCCTTGTGCGCCGCGCGGCCCCAGAAGATCGCGACCGGCACCAAATCGACGTCGAAGTCGGGGTAGGCGGCCGCGGCGGCCACGAGTTGCAGGAGAGGGCGCGGCGGACGCGTGTCGGTGCGATTGCTGAATACGCCGGCGCGCCGTTCCAACTCGAAGTAGGCGCGGCCGGCCCGCCGCCCGGCGATCAACAGCCGCCGTGCCGGGCGCGGCAAGCGCAGGCGACCGCAGATGTCGTTCAGCACGGCCAAATCGGTCTGACTGTCCCGTTCCAGCACGTAGCACACCGGCCGCGGCAGCGCCGCCAATGATGCGCCGACGTCGTCCGGCTTGACCGTGACCTTTACCCAGACGGCGAGGATATTACGGACGATCCACTGCCAGGCCCGGCCAAGACCCAAGGCGGGACGCAAGAGGCCTCTGTCCGGCGTTATGGCGAAGCGGCGTCGCCGCGCTCTTGTGCAGCAAGCGCCTGGCGCTGCGCTGCCTCGCTCTGGTCGAGCGTCTTCTGCACGTCGCGTGCGCGCTGTTCTTGGCTCGTCAGAGGATCAAAAATCGTCTTCTGCGGCGGTTTTGGCGCCGCGTCCTGCGCCGACGAACAGCCGATGAGGAGCGCCAACGGCAGCGCCAGGATCCCGATTTTCATCATGCGCATAAGTGCACCTCGGATCGGCCGGCCGGCCGACGGTCAGAGTGTACAATCGGCGCGCTCTAGCCGTCACTCGGAGATCGCGATGGTTCGGTTCCTGACCCTGCTTCTGCTTTGCGCCGGTTCGGCGAATGTGTATGCCGCCGGCTCCCCGGTCGACATCGATACCGCGGCCCAGGTCTACCTGGCGGCCGGCGTACGCCAGCAAGTGCGCGCCTCCTTGGGGGCGATGCCCGCAAAAATGCGCCAGATGTTCACCTCGCAAACATCCGCGACGCTCTCCGCGGCGCAGCTCGCGGCGGTGACGGCGGCCGCGCGCAAAGGGTTCCAGATCGCCGTCTTCGAGCCGCCGGCGCTCGCCGCATTGGCCGCGAATCTCGATCCGCTCACCGTCAAGAATTCGCTCGCGTTCCTCGCGAGCGGCGTCGGCACACGCATGGTCAAAGCCGACATCGCCTTGGCCGAGCTCCCTGAGGCCACCATCGACAAGGTCGCGAACGGCACGATCGCGGCGCCGTCGACGTCGCGGCGCGACGCGCTGTTCAAGAAAATGGAGGCGGCGGCGCAATCGACCGAGTCCGCGGTACAGATCTATGTCGGCATCGGCCGTTCGCTCGCCATCGGCACGGCCTTGGGCTCCGGCATGGACTTGGAGACGGCGCGCCACCGGGTCGCGAAGACGGACACCGCGGCGGACAGCCTGACATTGGCGCGAAGCCTCGAGATACCGCTCGGCCGGTACTTGGCCTACGGCTATCGCGGCTTGCGCGACGCCGATCTGCGCAAATTGCTGTCGTTCCTTCAGTCTGCGTCCGGCAAGGTCTACGTCAAGGCGTACATCGCGGCGATGTCCGCGGGATTCGAGGCGATGGCCCAGCGCACCGGCGAGCGCATCGGCGAGAGCTGGCGCGAGCTTGCCGAAGCGAGGGTGGCGGATGCGGAATTGCTTGCGCCGCAGACCGCGCACGCGCCCGCGCCCGCATCCGCACCTGCACCCGCGGCGGCCCCCGGACCGTGAGCGGCTTTTAATTCAAGGACTGCAGGAATGCCCGCAGCAATTGCCCAATCTCGGAAATTCGATCCTGCAGCCGATGATCCGCGTCGAGAATGTGCAGCGCGGCGCGCTCCTCGCGCGCCCAGCGTATGCTGTTCTCGACCGGCACGACCTCGTCCCGCCAACCGTGCACGATCGCCGCGGGGCACTGCGGGGCACGCGGCGTAGACGCGTCGAGGGCCGGCAGATAGAACGCCGGAGCGAGCAAGAACAGGCCGCGCGCCTGCAGGGCGCGCGCCGCCGCGGCGCTGACGTGCCCGCCCATGCTCGATCCGACTAACACCAGGGGTGCGGTGAAGGCGCGGCCGGCGGCGATCAGTTTCTCGACGCGCTGCTGTGGATCATCGATGCCTCGATAATCGATCGAGGCGACGGCGCCGCCCTGCTCGCGCGCGACGGCCGCCATCGCGGTGATCTTCGCGCCCCAAGGGCCACTCTCCTTGCCGTGCGAAAAGACGACCGTCTCGAACGCTCGCTGCATGAACATCCTCATCTGCCCGCCGGCCGCGGCGCTCGCGCGCCGCGCGGCGGTCAAACCCGTAGCTGATCGGCGAGGCGGTCCACCCATTCGGCCTCAGCAGGGCTGACGCGCGGGTCATGCAATCGGTTCAGCGTGACCGCCTGCACCTCGCTGCCTTGCGTGCGCTGCGTGATGCGGTAGGTGTGGAATTCGCCGATCCGGGCCGCGGCAAAACCGATCAACAACTGAAAAGGTCCGCGATGCGCATCATCGTCGGCATTGATGCGCCGGTCGCAAATGACGAAAAAGGCGTCTTCCGCGCTGCGCTCTGCGAAAGCGCCGGCGCGATGCAGATCGGCGAGGAATTCGCGCACCTGCGATGCGACCAGGTCCGCGAGTGCCGCGTGCGGCCGTGCCGCGGCGACCCAGCGCGTGCCGCGTTCGATGCAGTTGACGATATACAGGGCCGCGCGGCGCGACCGCAGGAAGCGAAATTCGGCCTCGCCGCCGGCGGTGAGCGTGCGCAGCCGCGGTGCCGTGCGCACCGCGCTGCGCACCGACTGGAGGGCATTGACGCCGAGCGCCGCAAGCTTGCGCCGCTCGGCCTCGCCCACGGTGCAGGCCGGCTTGTAGCCCGGCCGCAAGATCGGCTCATCCGCCTCGCCGGCATCCCAAACCGGCGTCTGCGCGTCGCCGCGCGCCAGCAGGCCGGCGACCGCGCCGCAGGGGGCGAAGGTCTCGAAATGCCCGCGCAATTTATCGTAGGCGAGGATGCGCGGGAAATACATGACGGCGTTCTCGCTGCGCAAACTCCAGTCGCCGAGCGCCTCCAGCGCATCGCCCGCGGTCTGCCAACGGCTCGGCGGATCGACGATCAACAACGCGCGCCGCTCGCGGCAGATGCGCGCGGCGACCAGCAAGGCGGTTGCGCCCAAGTCGCGGTCGTGCGCGAGCGGCGGCAGGCACAGGAAATCGAAATGATCGGTCTTGGCGAGCGCGAACATGCCGGTGTTCTCGGGCGCGGAGCCGATCAGATCGTAGTCGCTGAGCGGCGCGCCGTCGTCGCCGTCCGCATTCGAATGCACATAGCCGGTGGCGAGACCGCTCGCCGCGTCGACCGTGCAATCGGGGCGCGTCGGCGGTAACGCGTCCGGCGCCGATATCAGCTCGGATCCGGCGAGCACGCTCGGCAAATGCCGCGGCGAGCCCGGCAGCATCGACAGATTGCGGAATGTCTCCTGGTCCTCGACGTGCACGGCGCCTTGCACGCGCACTCGCTGCACGGTCAGGTTGAACGCGTCCGCATCGCCGCTGGCGATGTTGTCGTAATCGACGCAGGCGCGAAGAAATTCGCGCGTACCGGGCCGTCTCGCCCGCAGCACGAGCTTTTCCGCGCCGGCCGGCAACGTCAGCGTCGCCGCGCGGGCGCCGTTGGCGACGCGCACGACCAAGGCCTCCAGGCCGCCGTTGTCGAAGAACTGCTCAACAGAGTAGCACAGCGTACTCGGCTGCCACAGACCGCCGAACACATGCTGGAACTGCGCGAAATCCGTGATCAATACCGGCCGCTCGACCGGGCCCCGCAGAGTGCGCCCGACGAAGGCGGCCCGCGCCGTGGCGAGACGCGCGATGGACCGGCGCGGGCTGTAGGCCGCTTCGCTCTGCAGCCCCAGGTTATTCGGCATCGCCAATTGTTTTCCCCTCGATGCTCGCGGAAAACTCTACCACAATCGCCTCTGCGCGCCAGCCGCGCGCGCGGCGCAGCTGTTCCGCGCGCGCCTCCTTGGCCTCGGCCTTTTTGCGCGCGATCTCTTCGAGCATGATCTTCAGCCACTCGCTGATCATCTGCGTTGTCCCGGTTCAAGGCTTGACGATGGCGCCGAAGTATTTCGCGGCAGCCGGATCATAGCCGGGACGCGCTGCGGAATACACTTGCTTGGCAAGCGCCGCGCCCGCCGCCGATTGCATCGATTGCCGATACAGCGGGCCGAGCAGGTCGATCCGGCCGGTGCGCGGCAGATACTCGCGCAGACGCGCGAACGCGGCCTGATAGTCGTTCTGCAGCGCAAGCCGCAGCCAGATGCCCTCGATCTCGGCGTTGCGCGCGCGCGTCAGCGCATAGCCCGCGTCGAGTTCGGCGAGGCGCGCTGCGCCGACGCGGGGCGGCAAGCTCCTGAGGAAATAAATCCAATCTTCGGCCGGCCAATCGCGTGCGCCGAGCGCCGGCGCTGCGATGCGCCCCGCAAGCCACGCGCTGCGCGCCAGGTCTACCTCGCGCAAGGGCGCCGCCTGCGGCAACGCGGCATTTGCCGGCAGACCTGGCTCGAAAATCCACGCCTCGACCTGCCGCGGCGTCACGATCCCGGGGTAGCGCTGCAGGAGATTGCGCGTCAGGAAATCGACGAATTCTGCCGTCGTGATGCTGTGGCCCGCAAATTGACCGTAGTAGGCGTGCAGGAACGCATCGAAGCGGCTGCGGCCGAAGCTCGCATCCAGAAACTTAAGGAACAGCGCGCCCTTTTCATAGGGGATATCGGCGGCGGCGCCCGCATCCGGCGCTTCGGGGTCCGCCGCCAGCACTTGTTCGGCGGTGGTGCTCACCGCCAAGGCATCGTTGAGCGACTGCCAGTCGAGCGTACCGGCAATGGCCGCCGCGGGCGCGCCGTAAACCGCGGCGATGATGCGGCTCTTGAGGTACCCGGCGAATGCTTGGCCGATCCAGCGGTCTTGCCAGGCGTCGATGCCGACGCGTTCGGCCGCGTCCGCGTACGGCAGTTCGCGCACCGCCGCGGGCAGCAGAGCCTTGCCCGGGGCGATGAGCGTCGGCGAGACGAAAGTCAACTGCGCCGATTCGGCGAATGCTAGCGCAAAGCTCGCCGGCATGACGACGATGTCGCGGCGCGGGCCGGCTGGCACGCCGAGCAATCGTTCGCCGGCGCCGCGCAGCGCCTCGGCAGCGGCGAATTGCTTGGCGGCCTTGGCGGCGATGGCGCGCTCGGCGTAGACGCCGGAGTGCGGCCCGAGCGCCTGGAATTTCAGATCGCCGGCGAGCAGATCGAGAAGATACGAGGGAATCGGCCGTGTCGAGACGAACAGGTGATCGGCGCTGCGTTTCGCCTGCGGCGCGGCGCCGGCCTTGGCGGAGACGTCGCGCGCGCCGCTCATGACGGCGACCAGATCGGCGGGCGTGTGGATGTGCGCGCGCCAGGTCATGCGCACCCGCGGCGTGTCCTGCAGCGGAATCCAGCTGCGTGCGCCGATCGGTTCGGACAGTGAATAAAAGAACGGCCGCGCGCCGTGCCAGAAGCTCCCGGCCGAGGTACCCCAATGCAGCGCCGCGGCGCGCGGCGAGGTCTCGTATTCGACGCGGATTCTCTCGGTGGCCGCCGTCGACCGCGGCAAGTCGATGATCAACGGACTGCCCCGCGCGGGATCGCTGCGGCCCGAGTGGAACGGCCTGCTGACCCAAATCGGCGCGAGCTTCTTGGTGGAACCGAGAAAATCGCTGGTCAATTCGTCGACCCCGGTAACGTTCAAGTCGCGGCTGTCGAGTATCAGTTGCGTCGCTCCGGGATCGAGCCTGCGCACCGTCAAGGTCGCGCTGCCGCGCAGCAGATGCGCATCGAAGTCGATGTCCAGATTCAAATCGACGTGCGTGACGCGGAATTGGTCGATGTTCGCGTACGAGCCGTCGGTGGCGCCGGCGTTGCTCGCCAGCATGCCGGCGAGCAACGCGCCGGCCGCGGCGTGCGCGAAGGCGCGCGGACTTATTGCGGCGATGCTTGCGTTACCGTCGCCGCAGACGCGGGTTTTGGGCTGTCGCCGAGCAGCTCGTCGTAGGTCTTTTGGTCGATCGACAATTCGTTGACGCCGTCCCAATTGGATCCCGTCGGCACCATGTCCGCCACCAGCGGGGAGTGCGCGATCAGCGCATCGATGCCGGGCTTGCCGTTGGTGATAGGCACCGGTACGCCGCGCGGCGCGCGCGCCAATTCGACGACGCGCTGCCAGTCGATTTCGCCCTCATGGGCGCGGATCTTGCCGCGAAACTGCGGATGCAGCAGGCGCACCAGCAATTGCTTGCGATCCTTCGACCAATCGCGCTTGTCGTCCTTCATAACCGCGTACGCCTGCAGGTAGAGCGTGCCGTTGCGCCAGCCGAACACGTACGGCTGGTTGACGATCGTCACTTTGGTGCCGACCGGAATCAAGTCGAAGAATTGCTTGATGTCCTCCGGGTACAGGTGCATGCAGCCGTGGCTGACGCGCATGCCGACGCCGTACGGCTTGTTGGTGCCGTGTATCAGGTAGCTAGGCCACCCCAAGCGAAACAGGTACTCGCCGAGCGGATTGTCGGGTCCCGGCGGCACGACGGCGGGCAGTATGTCGCCGTCCTCGGCGTGTTCCTTGCGGATCGATTTCGGCACGATCCACACCGGATCCTTCTGCCGGCTGATGATCCGCGTCGTGCCCTCCGGCGTCTTCCAGCCGATTCTGCCAATGCCGATCGGATGCGTGTAGACGATCTGCGGTCCGTGCCTCTTGCGCGGCGGGTAATAAAAGATTCGCATCGCGGCGAGATTGATGACGACGCCCCGGTGAGGCGCCTGCGGCAACACGTACTCCGTCGGCACCACGACCACGCGGCCGACGCCGGGCAACCAAGGGTCCACGCCGGGATTGGCAAGCACCACTTCGTCATAGCCGATGTCGAACCGCCGCGCGACGTCCGGCAGCGCATCGTGCTTGCCGATGACGGTCTTCTGCACGTAGCCGACCACATCGTCGTGCGGACCCTTGAGCACGAAGCGTTCGGTCGCGACGGGCGTAGGCAGTGCCGGCGCGGCGGCCGCCGCCGCCGTCTTGGCGGCGAGCGGCTGCCGGGCGGCCGGCGGCCGCAGCAGCGAGCAGGCCGCGAGGCATGCGCACGCGAGGACCGCGGCGATTCGGCGGCGGTTGCGCAGGAGCGATGAGAGCGTGAGCGCCATAACGATCACTATTACAGCAAAACCGCCGACATTACAGCAAACTCGGCACCATTACCGCAAAACCGCGTTATAGCAGCGTCGGCCGGTCGGGAAGTTCAATTTTCGCCGTCCCGGCGGCCGCGTCCGACTGCGGAAAGTGGCGCGACAGCAACGCGCCGACCGCCTCGACGCCCGCAACCGATCCCTCGCGAAAGCGGCCGGCTCGAAAATGCCCCTCCATCAGCCGGCAGACCGCCTCCCATTCCGCCGGGCTCACGTGGCCGTGAAAACCGCGGTCGGCGACGATTTCGACCTTGCGGTCGGCGAACAATATATAGAGCAGCACGCCGTTATTGCATTCGGTATCCCATACGCGCAGCGCGGAAAAGACATCGAGCGCGCGAGCGCGCGCCGAATAATCGTGCCAGAGATGCATCGGCGTCAACGCCGTTTCGATCGCGAAGCGAATCTGCCCCAAATGCGAGCGCTCGGCGCGCCGCACCGCCGCCTCGATCGCATCCAGCGCGCCGCGCGAAAATGCGAGCCGCGTGCGCCAGTGGGTCGCGAGCGCATGCCGCAGCAGTCGCCCGAGGCGCATCACCAGCCTCCCGATGCGCCGCCGCCGCCGAAGCCCCCGCCACCGCCGCTAAAGCCGCCGCCGCCGCCGAAACCACCGCCGCCGAAGCCGCCGCCGAAACCGCCGAAAGCGCCCAAAGCGCCCAAGCCGCCGCCCGCCGACCAGCCGCGCGTCGAGCCAAGAAACATCGCAAAAACGAACGCCAGCACGCCCGCGCCGAGCCCGATCGGCAGCATGTGGCTCAGCAGCCACACCAGAAAGCCGGCTATGCCGCCGGTTGCGAGCGACCCGAACAAGCGGCCGAACAGCGCGCGCAGTACGCCGCTCGCGACGAATACGACGACCAGCAGCAACGGAAACAGATTGCTCACGCCGCTGCCGCCCTGCCAACGCTTTTTGGGCGCCGGCAACGGTTCGCCGTTGATGACCGATATCATTCGGTCGACGCCGGCTGCGACGCCGCCGTCGTAATCGCCCTGCCGGAAGTGCGGGGTGATCGTCTCGGTGATGATCCGATTGGCGATCGCGTCGGGCAGCGCGCCTTCCAGGCCGTAGCCGACCTCGATGCGCACGCGCCGATCGTTCTTGGCGACGATCAGGATCGCGCCGTCGTCGATGCCTTTGCGGCCGAGCTTCCAGGCGTCCGCGACGCGGATGCCGAACTGCTCGATCTCCTCGGGCCGGGTCGTCGGCACCATCAGCACGGCGATCTGACTGCCCTTCTGCGCCTCGAGTGCCGCGAGCTTGGCCTCGATCTGCGCGACGACGGCGCCCGACAAGGTGCCCGTCAAATCGATCACCCGCGCGCTGAGCGGCGGCACGGCCACCTGGGCATGCGCCAAGGCCGCGGCGCACACACAGGCGATGACCGCGGCAAAGCGGCGAATCACGCGCCGCGCGGTCGCCGCCCGGAGCGGCATGCGGCTAGGGCGCCGGCGCACCGGAGGCCGCGGGCTGTGCGGGCGCGGCGAAATTCACGGTCGGCGGCGCGGCGATCGCCGCCTCGTTCGCGACCGCGAAGTTCTGCTTGATCGCGTAGCCGAACGCCTTCGCGGTCAAGTTCGACGGGAACGACCGCACGGTCGTGTTGTACGCTTGCACTGCCCGGATATAGCGCATGCGGGCGACGGCGATGCGGTTCTCCGTCCCCTCGAGCTGCGCCTGCAGGTCGAGAAAGTTCTGGTTCGATTTGAGCTGCGGATAATTCTCCGTGACCACCAGCAGGCGCGATAAGGCGCTGGTCAACTGGCCCTGCGCGGCCTCGAATTTCGCGAACGCGGCCGGATCGTCGACCAGCTGCGGCGTCGCCTGAATCGAACCGACCCTGGCGCGAGCCTCGGTCACGCCGAGCAGCACGCGCTGCTCCTGCGCGGCGAAACCCTTGACGGTGTTGACCAGATTCGGGATCAGGTCGGCGCGGCGTTGGTATTGGTTCAACACTTCCGACCAGGCGGATTTGACCTGTTCGTCCTGCGACTGCATGGTGTTGTACCCGCAACCCGACAGCAGGGCGCCGGCGAGCACGACGAGGCACAGGCCCCACTTGATGTTCATCAATCCCCTCCACGGCTCGGTGCAATGCAAATGCGGCGCGTAGTTTATCACTGTCCGGGCGTGCGCCGCGGCAGATGGGCCGCGGGCAAAAAAAAGCCCCGGGTTCATCGCCCGGGGCGGGGAAGGGCGGACTTCATTGAAGGGAAGTGAAGCCCGCTAGGGGATCAATGCAGCTGATGCCATTGCAAGACCTGGATGTCGGCCTCTTCGAGATCGAAACTGCGGGCAAGGACCCGGGCGATTTCCTGGTCGCCGTGCAAAACACCCGCGCGCCCGAGCAATTCCACGACACCGCGGTATTCGCTGAACTCGATCGCGCCGTCCTGTTGGGCGATGAAGTGGGTGTAATATTTGACACTCATGGGCGCATAGCTTAGGAGCGCAGCGGCGCCGGCCGCTGTGAACGGCCGCTCACACCAGGGTCAAAGGCTGCGATGTCGATCACGTCTTCGGCGCCCGGCACCACCACGGCATGGGGTTATTGCACTGTGTCAAGATTTCGCGCACCGACGGTGGCAGGGTCCAAGTACATCACCCCGGAGGGGGCCAAGCGGCTGCAGGACGAGCTGCGGCTGCTCTGGCAGGAGGAACGGCCGCGGGTCACACAGGCGGTCACCGCAGCCGCGGCCCAAGGCGACCGCTCCGAGAACGCCGAGTACCTCTACGGCAAGAAGCGCTTGCACGAGATCCTGCGCCGCGTCCGTTTTTTGCGCAAGCGGCTCGAGGGCATGACGATCGTCGATGCGCTCGCGGACGGCGGGCGCCGCGACGCGCGGCGCGTCTATTTCGGCGCCTGGGTCCGGCTCGCGCATGCCTCCGGCAAGCGGCGCTGGTATCGGATCGTCGGGCCCGATGAATTCGACATGGCGGATGACTATGTCAGCATGGATTCGCCGCTCGGCAGCGGGCTGCTGCGCCGGGCGGTCGACGATGAGGTCGCGATCGAATTGCCGGCGGGCACCGAACGGCTGACGATCCTCGAAATCCGCTATGGCGCGCGCCCGGCGCCGCCGTAGCGGCGCGGGCCGCGCTCAAGAGACGCGCACGTTCTTGAACTGCCACGGGTCGCTCGTGTCCAAATCCTCGGCGAACAGCTCGCCGCGCTGATAAAGAGGCGTCCAGTCGGTGTATTTGCCCACCACCTTGCCGAGGTACGGCGTGCAAATCTCGAGAGCGCGCGCGAAATCCATCTCGTCGGGCTCGACGATTCCGCGGCGTGGATTCTCGATCGCCCAGATCATGCCTGCGAGCGCCGCGGACGTGACTTGCAGGCTGGTCGCACTGTTGAACGGCGCGAGAAGGCGCGCCTCGGCGATCGACAACTGCGACCCGTACCAGTAAGCGTTCTTGGCGTGGCCGGCGAGCAGCACACCGAGTTCGTCGATGCCCTCGATGATTTCCTCCATCAAGATCCGCTTGTGGTCCTGCACATGCCAGTTGCGCCCGGCGAGTTCATGCACCGACAACACCGCCTCGTCGCAGGGATGATAGGCGTAGTGCGACGTCGGCCGGTAAACGACGCGGCCGCCCTCCTCGACCGAGTAGTAATCGGCGAGCGAGATCGCCTCGGAATGCGTGATCAAGAAGCCGTGGAAATATCCGGCCTGCGGCGCCCAGGTTCGCACCCGCGTACTCGCGCCCGGCCGGTTCAAGTAGATCGCGCAGCGCGATCCGGCCGCATGCCGGCCGCCGTCCGCCGGGAAATGTTTCTCGTGCGTCCCCCAGCCCATCTCGGCCGGCTGCGCGCCTTCGCTGACGAAGCCGTCGACCGACCAGGTGTTGACGAACTCGTTCAATTTCTTCGGCGTGTTCGCGACCTGGGTGTCGCGTTCCGCGATGTGCATGACCTTGACGCCGAGACTCTGCGCGAGCCTCGCCCAGTCCTCGCGGCACCGCGGCGTGGCCGCATCGACGCCGGTGTCGGCGGCGATGTTCAACAGGGCTCGTTTGACGAGGTGCGAGACCATCCCCGGGTTGGCGCCGTGCGTCAGCACGGCGGTCGGAGCGGCGCCGCCGCCGGCGGCGCCGGCACGCAGCGCGAGTGCATCGAGGCGCATCGCGTAGTTACTGCGGCTTTCGACCGTCGCACCGCGGTCGAAATAGCCGCCGGCCCACGGTTCGATGCAGGTATCGAGATACAGCGCGCCGCGCTCACGCGCCAGGCCGATCAGGGCGATGCTGGAGACGTCCACGGACAGATTCAGCAGGAAGTCGCCGGCGCCGAGCAGAGGCTCGAGAGTGTTGCGGTAATTGTCGCGCGTCAGCGCGACCTTGATGAATTTGACGCCGAAATGCCGCGCCTCGTCGTGTCCCTTGTCTTCGGCGGTGACGATCGTGATGCGCTCGGGCGCGGTGCCGATGTGGCGCAAGATCAGCGGCAGGACTCCCTGGCCGATGCTGCCGAAGCCGACGCAGACGATCCTGCCGGCAAACTGCACATGCACTGCGTGTCCGCTCATGATTTTTCGCTCATTGGGCCTCTACTCCGTTTATCCACGCCGGCGCGTGCGCCGCTCAAGGCTCGCGCCAGTGCGGCGGATAGGTGCGCTCATATCCGGGCAGCGCTTCGACGCGGTCGATCCAGCGGGCGAGCGCCGGATAATTGCGCTCCATCGGCAGGAAGCGCGCACCGAGCTCGGCCGCGGCGCTGCGCGCGAGCGCGCGCCGCAGCAGCTGCAGCCAGGGGAATATCACCATGTCGGCCGCCGAATAATTGGCGCCGACGATCCAGCGCTCCTTGCTGAGGCGCCCCTCGATCGTGCGCGCCTCGCGCGCCACCACGTGCATCGCATCGGTCAGTTTGCCGTCGTCCGTGGCGAGGCCGCCGGAGAATATCGCGGTGACGATGCCCTGCACGGCGGGCTCCGCGTACGCCTGGAATTCGCAAATCACGCGCATGATGACGCCGGCCTCCTCGGGGCTCAGCCCGAAAATCGGCCGCTCGGGATACTTGACCTCCAGGAAGTAGAGTATCGCGATCGATTCGAACACCACGTAATCGCCATCCTTCAACACCGGCACGCGTCCGCGCGGGTTCAACTTCAGCATTTGCGGCGATTTGTGCTCCTGTTTGTCGAAATGCAGGCGCATCGACTCGTACGGCAGCCGCTTGTGCTCGAGCGCGAGCAGCACCCGCCAGGAAAAAGGACTGCCGCTGCCCCAATAGAGTGTCAATGCCATGATGCGCGATTGTAGCGGATGAACCGGCGCCGGCGTCGCGTTAAGCTGCCGGTCGTGGAATATACGACTTTGATCGACGCACGCGTGCTCGCTGCGCGAATCGGCGCCGGCGGCATCGCCGTGGTCGATTGCCGCTTCGATCTCGCCCGCGCGGCCGCGGGGCGCGAGGCCTATTTGACTGCGCACATACCGGGCGCCCGCTACGCCGCTCTCGACCGCGATTTGTCGGCGGCACCGTCCGCGGGGACCGGGCGGCACCCGCTGCCACCGCCGCAGCGCTTCGCGCAACGCCTGGGCGAGCTCGGCATCGGCAATGACACCCAGGTCGTCGCCTACGATGGGTCGAACGGCGCGTTCGCCGCGCGCCTGTGGTGGATGTTGCGCTGGCTGGGTCACCGGCGCGCGGCGGTGCTCGACGGCGGCTATGCCGCTTGGGCATCGAGCGGCGGCGCGCTGCAAGCGGGTGAGCCGCCTGCGGCCCCCCGCCGCGAGTTCGTGCCGCAAGTCGAGTCCGAGGCCGTCGTCTCGACCGCGCAACTCCTCGAGGCGCTTCGCGATGCGCGGCGCGTGCTCGTCGATGCGCGCGCGGCGGAGCGCTACCGGGGCGACGTCGAGCCCCTCGACAGGGTCGCAGGCCACGTTCCCGGCGCCCGCAATTACCCGTATGCGCTGAATCTGGACGCCGGCGGCGGATTGTTCCTGCCGCCCGCCGAATTGCGGCGCCGCTGGCTCGATTTCCTGGGCGGCGCCGCCGCGGCGCAGACAATCGCGATGTGCGGTTCGGGTGTCAGCGCATGCCACAATCTGCTCGCGCTCGAGGCGGCGGGACTCGCCGGCGCGAAGCTCTATGCCGGGTCATTCAGCGAATGGATCGCCGATCCCGGCCGCCGGGTTGCGACCGGCAGCCGCCCGTAGGCGCAGGCATCGCCGGGGCGGCGGCGCAATCCGTCATTTACATGCTCCGCCAATTTGTTATCGTGCGCGCGAGATGAACACACCCGCAAAGAAGCTGGCCGCGGGGCTTGCTTGGAAAATCGAGGAGTCCCTCGATCTGTATCAGGTCGAGGCCTGGGGTAAGGGATATTTTTCGATCAATGCGCAAGGCCACGTCGTCATCCGGCCGAGCATGGACGCGGCGCGGGAAATCGACCTGTACGATGTCGTGCAAGGCCTGAAGGCGCGCGATCTGCACACGCCGGTCGTGATCCGCTTCTCGGACATCCTCGCGCACCGGCTGCGCCGCATCGCCGACGCCTTCGGCACGGCGATCGCCGAGAACGACTACCGCAACCGCTACGCCGCCGTGTTTCCGATCAAGGTCAACCAGCAGCGCCTGGTCGTCGAAGAAGTGTACCGCTACGGCAAGGAATTCGGCTTCGGCCTCGAAGTCGGCTCGAAGCCGGAGCTGCTCGCCGTCATGTCGATCACCGAGGATGCGCCGGATCGCATCGTCGTCTGCAATGGATTTAAGGATGCGAGCTATATCGAGGCCGTGGTGCTCGCGACCAAACTCGGCCGCACGATCATCCCGGTGGTCGAGAACTTCGAAGAAATCCATTTGATCCTGAAATACGCGGAGCGCTACGGCGTGCGGCCGAAAATCGGCGTACGCGTCAAGCTCGCGAGCGAAGGGGCCGGCCGCTGGCGGGAATCCGCGGGCGAGAAATCCAAATTCGGCCTGTTCATCAGTGAAATTCTCGACCTGCATGCGCTGCTGAAGGAGCGCAACATGCTCGATTGCCTGCAGCTCGTGCACTGCCACCCCGGCAGCCAGCTGCAGGACATCCGCCGCGTCAAGGATGCGATCAACGAATTGGCGCATGTGTACGCCGAGCTGAAATTGATGGGCGCGGGCCTGCAGTACATCGACATCGGCGGCGGTTTGGGGGTCGACTACGACGGCAGCGGCACGAACTACGAGTCGTCGATGAATTACACCCTGAACGAATACGCAAGCGACGTCGTCTACCGGATCAAGAGCGTCTGCGATGCGCGCGACGTGCCGCACCCGATGATCGTCAGCGAGTCCGGCCGGGCGATCGCCGCTTATCACAGCGTGCTGGTATTTGACACGCTTGGCTCCTCGACGCTCGATCAATTCAAGGTTACCGGGCGGCCGGCGGAAGATTACCGGGGCGGCGAGGACCTGCCGCCGCCGGTGCACGATTTGTTCGACAGCTACCGCTCGGTCAACGAACGGCGACTGGTCGAGTGTTATCACGATGCACTGCAGGCGCGCGAACAGGCGCTGCAGATGTTCAATTTGGGCTATCTGAGCCTCGAATTCCGCGGCTTGGCCGAAAAGCTCTATTGGGCGACCTGCACCAAGATTCGCGATTACTGCCGCAAGCTCGACAAGATCCCCGAGGAGCTCGAGAACCTCGAGGCGATACTCAGCGACATCTACTTTTGCAATTTCTCGGTCTTCCAATCGCTTCCCGACAGCTGGGCGATCGGCCAGCTGTTTCCGATCATGCCGATTCAGCGGCTGCAGGAACGGCCGACGCGCAACGCCGTGCTCGCCGACATCACTTGCGATTCGGACGGCAAGATCGACCGCTTCGTGCATCCGCGCGAAACCAAGCGCACGCTCGAACTGCACGAATTGGTTCCCGGCGAGCCGTATTACCTGGCGGCGTTCCTGGTGGGCGCCTATCAGGAGACCCTCGGCGATCTGCACAACCTGTTCGGCGACACGCACGTCGTGCACATTCGTCTGCACGACGAGGGCGGCTGGTGGATCGAGGAGGTCGTCAAGGGCGATACGGCGAACAAGGTGCTGGCATACATGGAGTACGACACCGACGAGCTGCAGCCCGGACTCGCCCGCGACTGCGAGCGCGCGGTGCGCGAGGGGCGCATGAGCTTGAGCGAAGCGCAGGCGGTCAAGCGCTTCTACGAGAAGGAGCTCGACGGCTACGCCTATTTGGAAGTCGAATGAGGCGCGCCCCGTAGGCCATGCGGGGCCGCGATCGAGGCGCGTTTGCCAACATTGGGGGCCTGGCGTAGCATTCTTTGCCGGTTCGTTCCCTAGGTCATTTAGCGGGTTTCCTCAGTGAGTGTCCTGCTTATTTGGATTAGTGCACGGCCGAAGGGTCAGGCCTTCGTCGCGGCTGAGATCGCGCGTCGGTCTGCGTGTTGAAGCCGCGCGCGGGCGGGCTTCGGCCCGCGGTTCGCGCGCATTTTCAGTGAGACTAGTTGAATGACGACGATCTACGTTGGCAACCTGCCATTTACCGCGACAGAAGACGAAGTCCGCAGCCTGTTCGAACGCCACGGCAAAGTCGAATCCGTCAAGCTGATCAACGACCGCGAGACGGGGCGCCCGCGGGGCTTCGCGTTCGTCGATATGGCGGCCGGCGAGGCACAGAATGCCATTCAGCAGACCAACGGCTTCCAGATGGGAGGCAGGCCGCTGCGGGTCAACGAAGCCCAGGAACGCGCGCCGCGCTCCAAGCCGGCGAGCGGAGGTGGTGGCGGCAGCAGTGGCAGTGGCAGTGGCAGTGGCAGTGGCAGTGGCGGCGGTGGCAGTGGCGGCGGCGGCAGTGGCGGCGGCGGCGGTCCGCGCCGTTGGTGAAGCGCAGTTTCTAGACCCGGGCCGTGATGGACGACTTCGCGTAC